>Ga0134094_1000500_pt1 | contig 47134 bp, 37 predicted proteins | sample 5_1taG_FD_94458 | JGI IMG/M metagenome (GOLD analysis project Ga0134094, IMG submission 94458) | Switchgrass degrading microbial communities from high solid loading bioreactors in New Hampshire, USA - 5_19_20_110_A1 metaG | ecosystem: Engineered > Bioreactor > Semi-continuous > Anaerobic >... | reverse complement strand
AAGCACGCTGACTCAGCTTTTGCTGTGCTTTATAAAGCCCCAGTTGGGTGAAATCCGGGTAAATGGTGCTCCATTGGGCAGCTTTTCTGTAGAAGAATGGCGCGCGCAGATTGCCTGGGTTCCGCAGCAGCCCCACCTGTTTTACGGCAGCGTGGCAGAAAACCTGCGTATAGCAAAGCCAGATGCGAGCATGGATGAGCTGGTTAAGGCCGCGGAACAGGTGCATTTGCTTGAGTGGGTCGAGAGCCTGCCTCAAGGCTTCGATACATTTATTGGCGAAAGCGGCCAGCGGTTGAGCGGGGGGCAGGCGCAGCGGTTAGCCCTGGCAAGGGCCGTTCTCCGGGATGCACCGCTGCTCATTCTGGATGAGCCCACGGCTCATTTAGATGTCGTTCAGGAGCGCATTTTGCAGGAATCGACGCGGAGGTTGTGCGAAGGGCGAACGGTGCTGATCATCGCGCACCGGCTGCCGACTGTTATGCGCGCCGACCAGATTCTGGTGATGCAGGCAGGGCGAATTGTGGAGAAGGGCAGCCATGCTGAGCTCCTTGGCAATGCCGGCCTGTACTCGCGGCTGCTGGCTGATTATCGCGGTCAGGAGGTGGCTGAATGAAGACGGCTGCCCGGCTGCTATATTTTTTGCGACCATTCTGGAAGCAGACGGCGCTTTCGGTGCTGCTGGGCGTGGCGACAATTGCCAGCGGCATTGGGCTGCTCGGCACGTCTGCTTACCTGATCGCATATGCCGCGCTGCAGCCTTCCATCTCGGTTTTGCAGGTGGCAATTGTTGGCGTTCGTTTCTTCGGCATCAGCCGTGCCGTTGCTCGCTACCTTGAGCGGCTCGTCTCGCATTCGGTGAACTTTCGCCTACTTGCCCGGCTGCGCGTCTGGTTTTATGAACACATTGAACCGCTGGCTCCGGCGCGGCTGATGGGTTACCGCAGCGCCGATTTGCTCAGCCGGGCGATTGACGATATTGAGACCCTTGAAAATTTCTATGTTCGCGCAGTCGCCCCGCCGGTCGTCGCTGCTGTGGTCGTCGCAGGGGTTGGGTTGTTTGTGGGGCGTTATGATTGGCGATTCTCGATTTTGCTTGTCGCCGCACTGGCTGCCGGAGGAGTGGGCCTGCCGCTGCTTCTGCACGGCTTAAGCCGCAGGCCGGGTCGCCTGGTGGTTGAACGCCGCGCCCAGCTCAATGCCAGCCTGCTCGATGTTATTCAGGGCATGCCAGATCTGCTGGCTTATGGTCAATCGGCGGCGCAGCTGGAGCGCATCAGAACCGCCGGAGAATCCTACGGGGCGGCGCAGCGAGGCGTGGTAAGAGCCGGCGCGCTTGGCAATTCAGTTTCACTGCTGCTGACGGGCTTTGCGCTGTGGGGCATGCTCCTGCTGGCAATTCCACAGATCGGTGTCGGGATCGACGGGATTACGCTGGCAGTTCTCGCGCTGATTACCCTGTCCTCTTTTGAAGCCGTTACGCCGCTCAGTCAGGCGGCGCAGCACCTCAACAGCAGCCTGCAGTCTGCCTCGCGCCTTTTCAACCTGGTTGATGTTGAGCCACCTGTTGCCGCGCCGAGCCGCTCGCAGGCAGAAGCGCCTGTCACGCCAGATGCTATGGCGCTTCGCATTCGCAGGTTAAGTTTCTCTTACGGTCAAAATGACGTGCCTGCACTGGCTGATTTTGACCTTGACCTGCCGCCGGGCAAGCATGTAGCGCTGGTCGGGTCATCTGGTGCCGGCAAAACAACCCTCTTCAACCTGCTGCTGCGTTTTTGGGAATATGAGCAGGGAGAGATTGAATTGGACGGCAGGCCGATCCGCTGCTATGACCCCGAAGAAATACGCCGCCGCATTGCGGTGGTCTCGCAGTCGACCTATCTGTTTACCGGGACCCTCCGGCAGAACTTGCAGCTCGCGTCTCCTGAAAGCAGCAGCGCGGACATCGAGCGCGTCCTGCTGCAAAGCCGGTTGGGTGAGCTGGTGGCGCAGCTTCCTGACGGGCTGGATACCTGGATTGGCGAGCGCGGGCTGCAGTTGAGCGGCGGCGAGCGCCAGCGGGTAGCCGTCGCGCGAGCGCTGTTAAAAATTTCGGTGTTGAAGTCGAGCGGCGCGCTGCTTCTGCTGGATGAACCAACGGCCAATCTCGACGCGGCGAATGAGCGCATCTTGCTTGAAACGCTGCGCGAGGTAAGCGAGGGCCGCAGCCTGATTCACATCACGCACCGCCTGGTGGGCCTGGAATCGATGGATGAAATTTTGGTCTTGCAGGCAGGCAGGGTGATCGAGCGCGGCACCCACGCGCAGCTCTTGGCGGCAAACGGCTGCTACGCTGAAATGCTGGCGATACAGAACCAGAAAATATAATGGGGAACTTCTTCCCCCTCCTTGCGTCTTAAGCTTTAGAACAGCCGCTTCAATCGCAAAATTTGCATCACGAAACTCCAGGCGGCTGGATCAAGAGAGGAGGCGGGAATGAGGGCGAAATGGATCTGTGTTCTGGCTCTGCTTTTGGTGCTCATCGCGGGGAGGGCTGACCCGGCAAAGGCTGACGGGATTATCGTCCCACCGTTTCCACCCCCTTGCGAGCCGGGGGAATGCCCTCCGCTGCCGCGCCCAATGGCGCAGCTCGAAATTCGCTATCATCATGTGACAGTCACCATTCAAGACCAGATTGCTGTTACGCGGGTCGACCAGGTTTTTTACAATCCGAATGATTGGCCGGTCGAGGGGACTTATATCTTCCCGATCCCCAATGATGCTGCGGTGAGTGATTTCACACTCTGGGTTGACGGAGAGCCGGTGGCAGGGGAAGTGCTCACTGCTGAAGAAGCCCGGGCGATTTATGAAGATACGGTTCGCAGCCTGCGCGACCCCGCGCTTCTGGAATACGAAGGACGCGGCGCGCTAAAAGCATCTGTTTTTCCCATTCAGCCTGAGGCCGAGCGGCGAATTGAGCTGGAATATACCCAGGTATTAACGGCTGAAAATGGACTTGTGCGCTATGTATATCCACTCAACACCGAAAAGTTTTCTGCCCAGCCGCTGGAAGATATTCGAATCCGCGTGGAGATCAGCGACCGGCAGCCGGTCCGCGCAGTCTATTCGCCCAGCCACCCGGTTGCGCTGGACCGGCAGGATGAAAACCACGTCACAGCCGGTTACGAGGCGCAAGACGTTCTGCCGGACAGCGATTTTGACCTTTTCTATTCGCTCGGTGAGACAGAAGCGTTTCATTTGTTTTCCTACCGCGACCCGTCTGACCTGAGCGACCCGGAGGGATTTTTTATGCTGCTGCTTGCCCCAAAACCAGGAGGGGAACAGCAGCCGGTCGCCAAAGATGTGCTGCTGGTGCTGGACCGTTCCGGCAGTATGGACGGTGAGAAATTCCGGCAGGCGCAGTCAGCCCTGCGTTATATTCTCAGCCGGTTGAATCCCGAAGATCGTTTTTACCTGCAGACCTTCAGTACAGGAATTGAGACCTATGCGGACGGTTTGCGTCCGGCGAGTGAAGCCGCTGAAGCGATTGCCTGGGTCGACCGCCTTAGCGCTGCCGGCAGCACCGACATTAACCGCGCGCTGTTAGAAGCCGCGGCTGTGATGGACCGCGAACGCCCCACTTATCTGATCTTTCTCACCGATGGGCTGCCAACGGAAGGCGTTGTTGAAACGCAGCAGATCCTGGACAATTTTGCCGGAGCCGCGCCTGATAATTTGCGCCTGTTTGCTTTTGGCGTCGGGTATGATGTGGATACCATTCTGCTCGATTCTCTCAGCCAGGGGCATCACGGCCTGAGCACCTATGTTCGCCCCGGCGAGCTGCTGGATGAAACACTTTCTGCTTTTTACGAGCGGATCAGCGCCCCCGTGCTGACCGACCTGTCTTTAGATTTCGGAGACTTGGCCGTCTATGACATCTACCCAAATCCACTGCCAGACCTGTTTTCAGGCACACAGATTGTTGTCGTCGGGCGGTATCGCGAAGGGGGTACGCAGGATATTGTGCTGACCGGGCTGGTGAACGGCGAAAGGCAAACTTTCCGGTTCTCGCAATTGAATTTTGCTGCTGACAGCCGCGGCGGCGATCATATCGCGGCGCTGCCAAGATTGTGGGCGACGCGCAAGATTGGTTATTTGTTGAATCAGGTGCGTTTGAACGGCCCGGATAAGGAAACGATTGAGCAAATTGTCCAGCTAAGTGTTCGATATGGGATCGTAACGCCTTACACCTCTTACCTGGTGACAGAACCTGATCCGCTGGGGGCTGAGTCTCAGGAAAAAATTGTGGAGGAGGCTTTCCAGAATGCGCAGTCTGTCCCGCTGGAGGCTTCAGGCGCCGGGGCCGTTGACCGCGCTGCTCAGGAGGGCGCTTTGCAGTCAGCAGATGCAGCGCCGGCGCCGGAAATGGCTGGCGCAGCAAGCGGCGATGGTTCTGGAACAATGATCCGGACCGCCGGTATGCGCACCTTCCTGCTCCAGGAAGGGATATGGGTTGATACAACCTATGATTCTGCCCGGATGAAAACGCAGGAGATCCTTTTCCTGTCTGATGCTTATTTCAAGCTGCTTGAAGCGCGCCCTGACCTCGCCCCGGCGCTCGCGCTTGGCGATCAGGTGATCGTTGTCGTTGGGGATACGGCATATCGAATTGGCCCAGAAGCGGATGTGAGCCAACCGCTGCTGCCTGACCCGCTTCCGACCGCGGAACCCGGCAGCCAGGATGCCGTGCCTGTTGAGACGCCGGTCCCCGGACACCAGACGGAGGATGTCCCCGCTGCTGCGACCCAACCGGCTGGCAGCGAGCCGCGCCAGACGGCATTCTGTATGAGCCTGTCGATCCCGGTTGGAGCTGTTCTGTTGTTTGGATGGGCCAGCCTTCGGAGAAAAAAAGGGTAACACGATTTCTCGCAGTTAAGAACTAACCCCCGCGAGTGAGGCGCCATCTCAATCACGGGGGTTAATTAGGAGAATGCAAAAATAGTGTACCTGGTCAAGTTAAAAACTTTCTGATAAGAACTTAAGAGGCAAGTTAGAAAGTGGGCTGGCTGTCATCCAAAACTTGTTGAATTTCTTCAGCAGAGATTGCCCCATGGCGCAAGATTGTTGGCGGGTTTTGCGTGCAGTCGACGACTGTAGAGGGGATCCCGCCTGGGACTGGCCCGCCGTCTAGAATAAGCTCAACTCGCCCATTCAACTGTTCGAACACCTGCTGCGCGTTGAGCGCATTGGCCTCGCCGGAAATGTTGGCTGAACTGGTCGCCAGAGGTCCCGTGCTGCGCAGCAGGTCGCGCGCAAAGGCATGGTCCGGCATGCGGATTCCGACAGTCGGCATGGAGGAAAGGTTTTCGGGCAAATTCTCTCGTTTGTTGACCACCAGCGTAAGCGCTCCGGGCCAAAAATGGACCGCCATCTGGCGGGCAGACGATGGCAGCCCCGAGGTCAGCAGCTCGAGTTGATCGACATCGCCAATTAAGACGGCAATTGCTTTAAGCGCAGATCGAGCCTTGGCCTGATAGAGCCGGCTGATTCCCTCAAAGCTAAATGCCCCAGCGGCGAGACCATAAACCGTATCGGTTGGAAAAGCGACCAGCCCGTGCCTGGATAGAATCTCTTTCGCGAGCGGAATTGCGTTCGGATCGTTGGTTGAAACAATACGTGTTTGCAAAGAACACCTCTAATGTTCGAGCTGCGGCTGGTGAATCTCAACCAGCCGCGGAAGCCCGGCTAAGTCTGGGAGGACTTTGACCTGCGCGCCGGGCAGGTATATCTGCGCAAGGTGAGAAATTGATTCGCCCTGATCAAACTGCATTTCCAGCAGCATCAGACCGCCGGGAGCGAGCCAGCGGGGCGAGTCTGCGATGAGACGGCGAATAAAATAAAGACCGTCTGAGCCTCCGTCAAGCGCCTGGTGCGGTTCATAACGAGCAACCGCAGCCATCTTAAGCAAATCGGTTGGAATATAGGGCAAATTCGCACAGACGAGGTCAAATGGTCCGCGAGCAGCAGACAGCAAATCGCCCTGCACGAAGCGGATTTGCCGGTCAACCTGGTGTCGGGAGGCATTCTGCCGGGCAATATTTAAAGCCTGCCGGGATGGGTCGACTGCAATGACGCGCAAATCTGGCACGTACTTTGCCAGGCTGACCGAAATGCAGCCTGATCCGGAGCCGACATCTGCTGCGAGCCGGCGATCGGGGCGGCGCTGCAGCCAGTCGAGCGCATTTTCGACCAGCAGCTCAGTCTCAGGACGTGGAATCAATACAGCCGGGCTGACTTTGAATTCCAGGCCGAAGAACTCCTGCCGGTTAATCAGGTAGGGCAGGGGAACGCCTTTCGCCAGCCGCGCAAGCAGATCGTTCAGCTGTTCGACCTGACCGGATTCCAGTTCTGCTTCAGGGTGGGCAAGCACCCAGGCCCGGTTTTTTCCCAGCACATGGGCAAGCAGCACTTGAAGGTCAAGGCTGTCAGGGGCGGCTGAGTCTTCACCGGCCGGTCGCCGGGCCTGTTTTAACCAGTCTCCTGCGCGAACTGACAGGCTTGGAACCGGGTTATGCTTCATCCTCCTCACCTGCCGCAAGGCGTTCGGCCTCATCGCGCATAGCCAGCTCATCAATAAAGAGATCGATCTCTCCATCGAGCACTGCAGCAATATTGTGAGAGGAGATATTGATACGGTGATCGGTGACGCGAGACTGTGGGAAGTTGTACGTGCGAATCTTTTCCGAACGCTCGCCTGAACCGACCTGCGACCGCCGCGCTGTTTCAAGCTCTTGCTGGCGTTTTTGCATTTCCATATCAAACAGCCGGGCGCGCAGAATGTTCATTGCCCGCATGCGGTTTTGCAGCTGCGACCGTTCGTCCTGGCAGGTAATCACCAGACCGGTTGGAATGTGCAGAAGCCGGACGGCTGTCGAGTTCTTCTGGACGTTCTGACCGCCCGCGCCTGCAGAGCGGTACACCTCGATTTTGATATCGCTTTCAGGAATCTGCACGTCAACTTCGTCCATTTCAGCCAGGACGGCAACCGTCGCGGTTGAGGTGTGAATGCGGCCCTGGGCTTCGGTTTCTGGCACACGCTGCACGCGGTGCACGCCTGATTCATACTTTAGCCGCGAATATGCGCCGCGCCCCTTCACCATGAAGATAATTTCTTTAAAGCCGCCAATCCCGGTCTCATTTTGCGAGAGAATCTCGACGGACCAGCGGCGCTTTTCAGCATAACGCGTATAGATGCGGAACAGGTCCGCGGCGAACAGCGCAGCTTCATCTCCACCCGTTCCGGCGCGGATTTCTACAATCACGTTGCGCTCGTCACGCGGGTCTTTTGGCACCAGCATCGATTTCAGCTCGCGTTCGAGCTGTTCTTTGCGCGGTTCCAGCGACTGAAGATCTGCCTGCGCCAGATCACGAAGTTCGGGGTCGTCGGCCTCTAGAAGCGTGCGCGCTTCTTCGATCTGATTCAAAACGACGCGGTATTCACGGCTTTTTAATACAACTGGCTCAAGATCAGCCCGTTCCTTGCTGTATTCTGCCGCGCGCTGGTAATCCATCGATGCATCTTCTAACAGGCTGCTTAATTCTTCGTAACGACTTTCAATCGATGCAATTTTTTCTAACATAAAGCGAGTCTTTATTCCTTAGTTCAAGCTTATAATTTAAGCTTACGCTGTGGTAATCCTCTCAATACCGGCCAAAAGACGGCCAGATTAATGATTAAGAGGATTGATTACAAATAATACATTATACCAGACGGGTCAGGCCCTGGCAAAACTACGTTGGCGCGCTGAAAAATACTTGCGGCGCGATCAGCGAATACTGGGTTAATCTTTTATTGTTTATCACCGGATGACAAATGACAGGTTTTTCGATCACCTCTTTATGTGATTGTTATCACAAAGTCTCAGGACTATACTGTAGCTAAGCAACCATAGCAATCTGGTGCATTTTTGTATTCGGGAGCATATCCGCCGGATGTTTATCGGAAGAAGCAGGCGGTTTATTGAGTCCTAACGATCCGAAGGAGCTTTCCATGGATGTATTAACCCTTTCACAACTGCAGTTTGCGGTTACATCAACGTATCACTTTTTCTTTGTGCCGCTGACACTGGGCCTTTCGGTCCTTGTGGCCATTATGGAAACCCTGTACGTGCGCAGTGGAGATGAAGTCTATAAGCGCATGACGAAATTTTGGGGAACCCTGTTCTTAATCAATTTTGCGATGGGGGTGGTCACCGGGATTGTGCAAGAGTTCCAGTTCGGGATGAATTGGGCCAACTATTCGCGGTTTGTAGGAGATGTTTTCGGCGCTCCACTGGCAATCGAAGCCTTGCTGGCCTTTTTCCTCGAGTCAACCTTCCTGGGGATATGGATTTTTGGCTGGGATAAGCTTTCGAAGGGAGCACACCTGGCTGCGATCTGGTTGGTAGCGCTCGGCTCGAATATTTCTGCGTTGTGGATTTTGATCGCCAACTCATTTATGCAGAACCCGGTTGGTTATGTCGTGGAGAATGGGCGGGCGATGATGAATGATTTCGGAGCGCTGCTGACGAACCCCTACCTGTGGACGCAGTTCCCGCACACCGTCCTGTCAGGGTTCACGACGGCGGTGTTCTTTGTGCTGGGTATCAGCGCTTATCACCTGGTCCGGCGGCGCAACGAGGAGGTCTTTCGCCGTTCATTCCAGATTGCTGCGGTGTTTGGCGTTCTGGCAGTATTCCTCATCATTCTTGTTGGGCACAGCCAGGCGCAGAGGATGATTCAAACGCAGCCGATGAAGATGGCGGCTGCCGAGGCGCTTTGGGAGAGTGAGAACCCTGCTTCATTCTCTCTAATTACAATTGGGGATGAGAAAAATCTGGAAGACGTCTTTTCCATTCGCATTCCATACTTGCTGAGCGTGCTCGCTTACAACCAGCCCACCGGCGAGGTAAAGGGAATCCGTAATCTCCAGGCAGAATATGAGGCCCTATACGGCCCGGGGTATTACGCGCCTTCGATCATCACCATGTACTGGTCGTTCCGCTTCATGGTTGGGGCCGGTTTCCTGATGATGGCCCTGGCTCTTCTGGCGCTTTACCCGCTGATCCGGAACAAGCCGCTTGATACGGTCAAGTACCTCAAATTCTTCCCCCTGGCCATTGCACTGCCCTATATTGCGAACTCGGCCGGGTGGATCTTCACGGAGATGGGCCGGCAGCCCTGGGTTGTCTTCGGGTTGATGAAGACAGCAGACGCCTTTTCACCCAACCTGACCCCAGGCATGGTGCTGGCCACGCTCATCGGCTTTACGCTGATCTATGGGCTTCTGATGGCGGCGGATCTTTTCCTGATTATCAAATATGCAAGGGTAGGCGCAGAGACGAAAGCAGAGCCCAGCCCGGCTGTTGAAGAAGGCATGTTGGCGTAGGAGGAAACCATGGATCTCAATACACTCTGGTTCATTTTGATCGCCGTGCTCTATATTGGCTATTTTGTGCTGGAAGGTTTTGATCTGGGCGTTGGCATTCTGCTGCCGTTTCTGGGAAAAAATGATACCCAAAGGCGCGTTCTGATCAACACAATTGGCCCACATTGGGATGGAAATGAAGTCTGGCTGTTGACAGCCGGCGGTGCCACCTTTGCGGCCTTCCCTCAGTGGTATGCCACCCTCTTTAGCGGGTTCTACCTGCCGCTTTTCCTCATCCTGCTGGCGTTGATCGTCCGTGGCGTGGCATTTGAATTCCGCAGCAAGCATGATGACCCGCGCTGGCGCAGCTTGTGGGATTGGTGCATTTTTGCGGGAAGCTTAATCCCGGCTTTGTTGTGGGGCGTTGCCTTCACCAACCTGGTGAAAGGCGTGCCGATTGATCAGAACATGACCTATGTGGGCGGCTTTTGGAACCTGCTTAACCCCTACGCCTTGCTGGGCGGGCTGATCTCGCTGCTTGGGTTCACCTTGCATGGAGCAATTTTCTTGAGCCTGAAGACCACCGGCGAAGTGTGCGAATCTGCGCAGCAAACAGCGCGCCGCTTATGGGTGCCAACAACCGCCGCGCTGGTTGTTTTCGTCATCACGACCTACCTCGCTACCGATATTATCGCTCGCCTGGGCATTAACCCCGGCCCGGTCCCGATTGGCGCGCCGCTGGCTGTGCTGGCTGCCGGTTACTTTATCAATAATCGCCGCAGCGGTTGGGCGTTTTTCCTCACGGCGCTGGCGATCTTATTCGCTACGATGACGGTCTTTATGATGATGTTCCCGCGGGTCATGATTTCAGATCTGAACCCCGAGTGGAGCCTGACGATCTATAACGCCGCATCTGGACAGTACACGCTGCGAGTGATGTCAATTGTGGCGTTGATTTTTGTACCCATTGTGCTTCTCTACCAGGGTTGGAGCTACTGGGTATTCCGCAAGCGCATTGGTCAAAAGCAAGAAGAGCTGCACTACTAAGTCTCTGTGAAGATCAATTCTGGCAAGCGTTGCGCTTGATGCCGGCCGGGCTTCTCTGGATGTTCTGATCCGGAGAAGCCCGGTTTGTTATTTATTCGCCCAGGGTTAGGCTTCTGGCAGAAATAGATTCTTGTGCTTCCCACCCTATTTACGAGCGGAAGCCGGGTCCCGGGGGCCAGAGATCTGATAGAATCAGATCACACTACTGTTTAATAACAAGAGGATGACAACATGAATACTCAATCGCGTAAAGAAGTGGTCGTGAGCGAAAAAGGGCCCAAAGCAATTGGGGCTTACTCTGCGGGTATTAAGGCCGGTGGTTTCGTGTTTTGCTCAGGGCAGTTGGGGATAGACCCGGCTACCGGTAATCTGGTTGAGGGCGGCATTGAGGCTGAGACTCGCCAGGCGATCAACAACCTTTCGGCGCTTCTTGAGGCAGCAGGCAGCAGCCTGGAGAACGTTGTAAAAACAACCGTTTTCCTGCGCGACATCAACGACTTCGCCAAAATGAACGAGGTTTACGGTTCGTTCTTCCAATCCGCGCCGCCGGCGCGGTCTGCGTTCCAGGTAGGGGCGCTGCCGCGCGGCGCAGCAGTTGAAATCGAAGCAATTGCGCTGGTGCCGTAGCCAGAGATCCTGTGCCGTATTTGCTCTGCTGGCAGAGGGCCGTCAGGTAGCTTATTGGACGGCTCTCTGTTCTTGCATATATCTTGCATCCTTTAACTCTGGAGGGACCTTGCAAAAAAGATTGTGACGGACAAGGAGGCAATTTTGTGGTAAAAATAGAATTACCACGAGCTAACGTTCTTTGTGAAAATATGGCTCATAAAGGCAACCCGGTTAATGCCCCTCGTTTCAATCATCGTCCCCTGTTATAATGAGCAGGCAACTATTCGCCTTCTGCTGGATGCCATTCGCTGCCAGACGATGCCGAATAGCGACATGGAAGTGATCATCGCTGATGGTCTGTCTACCGACCGGACCCGCGATATCATCGCGGAATATCAGTCCGAACACCCTGACCTTGCCATTTGCCTGGTCGACAACCCGCGGCGGATTATCCCGGCAGCGTTGAACTGCGCGCTGCGTGCGGCCCGAGGTGAGTATATTATCCGGTTAGATGCGCATTCCGTCCCCGCACAGGATTATGTAGAGCGGTGCGTAGAAAGCCTGAAGATGGCGCGTGGTGAAAATGTGGGCGGTGTGTGGGATATCCGCCCGCAGGGAAGTGGACTGGTCCAGCAGGCAATTGCCATCGCGGCGGCGCACCCGTTTGGCGCGGGTGATGCGCGCTACCGCTACACTTCAGAATCGGGTTATGTAGACACTGTGCCGTTTGGCGCGTTTCGGCGAGAGGTCTTTGAGCAGTTTGGGTACTTTGACGAGACTCTTCTCTCGAACGAAGATTACGAATACAATGCCCGGCTTCGCCAGGCAGGGGGGCGGATCTGGCTTGATCCGAAAATTCGCTCGACGTATTTTGCGCGGTCAAGCCTTGGCGCGCTCGCGAAGCAGTACTGGCGATATGGTTATTGGAAGCGGCGGATGCTTCAACAGTATCCCAAGACGCTTCGCTGGCGGCAGGCGCTTCCGCCCGTGTTCGTGCTCAGCCTGCTTGTCCTGGCAATTGCCGGTATTGCAGCCGGGGGTGCATGGGTAGGCGCGCTGGTGCGGCTTCTTTTTGTGGTTGAACTCTGTGCTTATTTTCTCGTGCTGGCAGCCGGATCGATCAAGCCGGCGCAGCGTCATAACGATTTTCGCCTCGTCCTGGCCGTGCCGGTTGCTATTGCAACGATGCACTTCAGTTGGGGCGCGGGTTTTTTGTGGAGTGCGCTGACAGCGCCGTTTTGGAAGATCAAATCATCAAAATCTTAAGTTGGACGGTTTCGCATCAAAATGGGTTCCTACAGTTCAGCTCGTAAGTCGTTTCAATTTCGTTTGCACCCCGGTGAACGGCGGGTTATCTTAGTCGTCGGCGACGCTTTGGTGACATGTCTGGCTTTGCTGATCTCTATTTATCTCTGGGGGCAGATGGATTGGCTGGACTTTTCAATGGAACTGCTCGCGGAGCGAATTCCAACCTGGTTCTTCTTTTTACCGGCTATCTGGCTGGTCCTGAACCTGGAAATGTATGATATCCGGCGCGCGGGCCGCAAGGATGAAACAGTCAAAGGCGTGGCAATCACTGCCGTAGTCTGCCTCATCTTGTACCTGTTTTTATTCTTCTTATCTGAGCCCGGTTCGCTGCCGCGCCGCGGTGTGGCAACCTTTATTATTGCCTCATCGATTCTCGTGCTGATCTGGCGGTTCACGTATATCCGAATATTTACTGCACCTGAGTTTATGCGCCGGGTGCTCATTGTTGGGGCAGGCCGCGGCGGCGCTACCATGATCAAGGTTTTTAAGGAATTGTGGCCGCCGCCGTTCTATCTCGTTGGGCTGATCGATGATGATGAGGCAAAGCATCATACCTGTGTTGACGGGTTCCCCGTTCTGGGCGGCAGCCGTGATTTGCTGGATATTATTGAGCGCGAACAGGTAACGGACATCGTTTTTGCCATTACCGGCGAAATGTGCGATGACATGTTCCAGGCGCTGCTCCAGGCAGAAGAAATGGGAATTAATATCACATCGATGGCGGTCCTTTATGAAGAACTGCTTGGGCGCGTGCCGATTTTCCTGCTGCGGTCTGATTGGATCCTGCGCTCGTTTGTTGACGAAGCCCGCGCGGACGGGTTCTATGAGCTTTCGAAGCGCCTGCTCGATATTCTTGGGGGTTTTGTCGGCACGTTGATCCTTGGGCTGGTAACGCCGTTTATTGGCCTGGCAATTCTGCTTGAGTCAGGCCGGCCGGTGTTCTATACGCAGGGCCGCCTGGGTAAGAACGGGCGTGAGTATCAGATCATCAAGTTCCGCACCATGCGCAATCTGTATGATGAAGACGGGGATCTCCTGCCTGATAAAGACCGCATCACCCGTGTCGGGTGGTTTTTGCGAAAATCTCATCTAGATGAACTCCCGCAGTTTGTCAACGTGCTGCGCGGTGAGATGAGCCTGGTTGGTCCGCGTGCTGAAATTTCGCAGCTCGTCGATAATCTGCAGTCAAAAGTGCCGTTCTACCGCGCCAGGCTGCTGGTTAAACCGGGGATCACCGGGTGGGCTCAGGTCAATTTTCACTATGCCGTCACTGTAGAAGAGACCGCGATCAAGCTGGAATATGATCTTTATTACATCAAGCACCGCAGGCTGCTTCTGGATATCATCATCTTGCTGCGTACGATCGGCACGGTCATTGGCTTTAGAGGACAATGAAGGCGTTTTCGATCCGGATTCCTTCTTTTCGAAACTGGCATGTCCTAATTGCAGACCTGGTTCTGATTATTGCATCGGTTTTGGGCAGTTATGCCTTGCGTTATGAGCTGGATGCAACCTTTTTTTTCTATTTGCCTTCTGCAATATGGATGACGGCGGCAAGCCTTGTCATTAAACCGCTGATCTATCGCTATTTTGGCCTGTACCGCCGGATGTGGATCTATGCCAGCACGAAGGAGATGATGCTGATTCTGGCGGCGGTAACGGCTGCCTCGGCGCTGGTGTCTGCGGCGGTGATTGCCATGGCTTCGATGCGCTTCTTTGTGGGGCTTCCGCGCGCGGTTTTGTTTATCGATTGGTGCCTTTCGATTATGGCGGTAGGCGGCGTGCGTTTTTCACTGCGCCTGTTGGCTGAGAGCCGCTCGCACCAGAACAACCCGCAAGATCATTCGAAAGCAAAAAAACGGCGCGTGCTGATCGTCGGGGCAGGCGACGCTGGGGCGCTGGTCGTACGCGAGCTGCAGAAGAACCAGCAGATTGGTTTGCTCCCGGTTGGCATTCTGGACGATGACCCGAGCAAGCAAAAACAGCAGATTTACGACGTGCCGGTGATTGGGAAATTGAGCGACCTGGCCCGCGTTTTAGATTCGCGCAAAATCGATGAAGTGATTATCGCCATTCCCAGCGCTGCGGGCAGGGTCATGCGCATGGTCTCTGACATTTGCCGGCTAAAGTCGATCCCATTCCGCACCATGCCTGGGATTTATGAACTGCTGGATGGAAAAGTCAGCGTCAGCCGGCTGCGCGATGTTGATATTACCGATTTGCTCCGCCGCGAACCTGTTCACATTCAGGAGCGCCCGATTGGTATGACGTTGAGCAACCGCACGGTGCTCGTCTCCGGCGCGGGCGGTTCGATCGGGCGCGAATTGTGCCGCCAGATTGCCCGCTGGGGCCCTTCTGAACTGATTCTGTTAGGGCATGGAGAGAACAGCATCTTCGAAGCGCTAATGGAGCTGCGCAGCAATTATCCCCTGCTGCCCATTCGACCGATTATCGCGGATGTTCGCGACCGGCAGCGGCTGGACATCAGTTTTGCAAGATATCGCCCGCAAATTGTGTTCCATGCGGCTGCTCATAAGCATGTTCCGCTGATGGAAATGAATGTTGAGGAGGCCATTCAAAACAATGTGCTCGGCACGCAGAACATCGTCGAAACTGCTCTAAAGCACAATGTTGAACGGTTGGTATTGATTTCCTCTGACAAAGCCGTGCGCCCGGTGAATATTATGGGCGCGACAAAGCGGCTGGCTGAAATGATCGTGCTGGACGCAGCCGACCGCTCCGGAAAGGCATATTCGGTTGTCCGCTTTGGCAATGTGCTTGGCAGCCGCGGGAGCGTGGTGCCGTTGTTTAAACGCCAGATTGCGCAGGGCGGCCCGGTTACCGTCACCCATCCTGATATGAAGCGCTATTTTATGACGATCCCGGAAGCTGTTCACCTGGTGCTTCAGGCGGCGGCGATTGGCGAAGGCGGCGAAGCATTTGTTCTGAATATGGGCCAGCAGGTGCGTATTCTGGATCTGGCTGAAGATCTCATTCGCCTTTCGGGGCTTGAGCCAGGGCGCGACATCGAAATCGTCTTTACCGGTATTCGCCCGGGTGAAAAATTGAGCGAGGATTTATGGGAAGAAGGGCACACTTTTCAGCCAACTGTGCATCCCGATATCTATAAACTAAGCGGGCGCGAGGATGACCTGACCGGTGAGGCGCTCTATGAGGCTATTCGAGAGTTGGGTTGTCTTGCGCAGAACGGGGATGCCCCGGGAATTATCCAGATGTTAGACAGTATAATCCCTGGCGCGGCGATTCAACGCACGCCGATAGATTTGAATGCGATCGAATGATGTCTATTGTTACTGCTTCTGAATGGGATCATTTTCTGCAGGACTATCCCGATGCGCATTTGCTGCAGACCAGCGCATGGGGTGAACTAAAACAGTCCTTTGGCTGGCAGGTTGAGCGCGTTTGTGTTGGGAAGACCGGCGCGCAGATTTTATTCCGCCCGCTGCCGCTTGGCCTGTCGTTTGCTTATATTGCAAAAGGCCCGGTCGGGCCTGATTGGTCGTCGCTCTGGCCTGAGATCCACCGCGCCTGCCGCCGCAGGCGCGCTGTGATGTTGAAAGTCGAGCCAGATGGCTGGGAACCGGTCAGCCAGGATGTGATCGAGAAATTCCGCGGGTTTATTCAAGGCGCTGAACCAATTCAACCACGGCGGACGATTGTCGTCAGCCTGGAGGGAGATGAGGAGCAGCTGCTTGCTCGCATGAAGCAGAAAACCCGTTATAACATTCGCCTGGCTGAGAAAAAAGATGTGCAGGTGAAATTTTCGGACGATCTCGACAGTTTCTACCGCCTGATGGAGGAAACCGGCCGCCGTGATGGCTTTGGGGTGCACAGCCAGGACTATTTTCGCCGCGCCTATGATCTTTTCCATCCCCAGGGGATGTGCGAACTGCTGCTGGCGGAATATCAAGGGCAGCCCCTTGCCGGGCTGATGGTGTTTGCTCGCGGAAAACGAGCCTGGTACTTTTACGGCGCGTCCAGCGATGCGGAGCGCAGCCGGATGCCGGCTTATTTACTCCAATGGGAAGCAATGCGCTGGGCCAAAGCGCGTGGCTGCGAGGAATATGATTTGTGGGGTGTGCCTGACGAAGCTGAAGAAACACTCGAGGCCGGCTTTTCGCAGCGCTCGGACGGGCTGTGGGGCGTTTACCGCTTTAAGCGCGGCTTTGGCGGGCGCCTGCTTCGCTCTGCCGGCGCATGGGATCTTCCATACTTGCTGCCGGTCTATCCGCTTTACCGGTGGTGGTCGCACAGGAGGCATGAATCGGGATGAGCCTTACCAATGCTGACCGTTATACGTTCTCTTATGATCCATCATCCTTTTCATCCGGCAGTTGGAATGACGCGATTGCCCACCTGCCCGGCGCTCATATTCTCCAGACCTGGCAGTGGGGACAGTTCAAGGCAATTACCGGGTGGCAGCCGCTCCCGGTTGCGTGGCGTAACTCGCAGGGGCAGATCAGGGCAGCTGCCCTGGTTTTAGAGCGCACGGCCCTCCGGCGGATCATACCCGGCGGATTGAAAATCCTGTACGTTCCGCGCGGCCCGCTGGCCGATTGGCATGATCTGGCCTTGGCCCGCCAGGTGATTGAGGATTTAGAGGCGTTTACAAAAGAGCGCGGCGCAATTTTTATTAAGATTGACCCTGAAATCATTCTCGGGAGCGGCGTGCCGGGCAGCGAAGATGACCGGCCAGACCCCGGCGGACAGCGCGTTGTGGCTGAAATGCAGGCTCGTGGATGGCGTTTCTCACAGGATCAGATCCAGTTTCGCAATACCGTCTGGCTCGACCTGTCAGGTGATGAAGCCCAGTGGATGGCTCGCATGAAGCAGAAGACCCGCTATAACATTCGCCTCGCCAGGCGGAAGGGCGTGCAGGTGCGGGCCGGCAGCGCTGCGGATTTTCCGCTGCTCTATCGCATGTATGCCGAGACCTCGGTTCGAGACGGATTTGTGATCCGCTCTGAAGAATATTACGATCGTTTATGGCGTGCTTTTCTGGAGCAGGGCATGGCTGAGCCTTTGATTGCCCAGGTGGATGATCAGGCTGTCGCCGGTGTGTTTCTCTTCTATTTTGCCGGGAGAGCCTGGTATCTTTACGGTATGTCGCGCGACGCTCACCGGGAGAAGATGCCGAACTATCTGCTGCAGTGGGAGGCCATGCGGCGTGCAAGTGAGCGTGGATGCCGTTTATATGACCTGTGGGGCGCTCCAGACGAGTTTAACGAGAATGATTCAATGTGGGGCGTTTTCCGGTTTAAAGAGGGCCTGGGCGGCTCTGTAATCCGCACAGCAGGCGCGTGGGACTTCCCAGCCCGGCCGCTGCTGTATTCGCTCTATACGCAGGTACTGCCAAAGATTCTCGACGTTATGCGGAACCGGGGAAAGAACCGCACCCGGCGGGAGGTTTCTTTATGATAGACAATTCACTTCATGCGCCGGTTCCTCGCGTGCGGTTCGCAGCGCTTCCAACGCCGATCGAGCCGCTGCCCGGATTGAGCGCTGCACTGGCGGCATCGGGCGTGCACCGGTGTCCCAGGCTGCTCGTCAAGCGAGATGATTTAACCGGGCTGGCCTTCGGGGGGAACAAAGCGCGGAAGCTGGAATTTGCCCTGGCTGAAGCGCGGGCGAACGGCGCAAAGACGCTGGTGACCGTAGGCGCGGCACAGTCAAATCACTGCCGCCAGACGGCGGCACTGGCAGCTCGCATGGGGTTGGGGTGCATCCTGGTGCTATCAGGCCAGCCCGAAGAGAATCCTTCTGGCAATCTGCTGCTGGACACGTTGTTCGGGGCAGAGATTGTCTGGGCAGGCTCGGAATCGCGCGAAGCGGTTCTGCAGCGCACGTTCAACACGGCCTGGGAGGAAGGACGGCGGCCTTACCTGATCCCGCTCGGGGCGTCCAATGGCGTAGGCACATTGGGCTTCGAGGCAGCCTTCCATGAATGTATGGATCAGGCGGCAGCGCAGAACCTGGCGATCGATTGGATTGTGGTCGCATCCTCGTCTGGCGGGACCCAGGCGGGGTTAGCATTGGGTGCGCGGCGGTCGAACTGGTCAGGCCGTGTTTTGGGCATCAGTATTGACCGGCCCGAGCAAGACCTCCAACTGTTGGTCTCCAGACTGGCAAATGACGCCGCAGAGCGTTTGGGGCAGACCTTCCGGTTATCGCCGGAAGAAATACATGTCAACGCGGACTATCTGGGGCAGGGTTACGGGGTGATGGGCAGCGCAGAGCGTGAAGCCATTCGCCTGTTTGCTCGCTCCGAAGGCTTGCTGCTGGACCCGGTCTATACGGGCCGGGCTGCAGCCGGGATGCTTGATCTGATCCGGAAGAATTTCTTCAGGCCTGATGAAACCGTCCTGTTCTGGCACACGGGAGGAACCCCCGCGCTGTTCGCGGGCCGGTACGCCAGGAGCCTGTAACCAGGCTGCGCGTTTCAGTTGAAGGCTTCAATTGAAGAAAGGCGCTTTCAATTCGCCGGCGAGCCCGAAGGCCGCCAAGCCGGGCCAAAATCAATGCCAGGATCAGTGGTCAGGCGCTGCTGGTTGGACCCGTTGCGGTCCATGATAAAGATATCATGATTGCCTTCAGACCAGCTCTCGTAAGCCAGCAGAAGCCCATCAGGAGAAGGCACCACCTGTGAATAAGGCCCGGAATCTCCTTGCGCCCTGGCAGGGATAAACGTCTCAGCGCCGGGCGTCTGGCGGTCTTCCAGGCTCATGTAAACCAGCAGCGGCCAGGCTGAATCGGGGGTGGTCTGGCTGTAGTAGATTAGCTGCCCATCTGGAGACCAGGCAGGCCAGTGATTGTTTAAAGGCCCGCTGACACTGAAACGCGTCTCTTGCAGCCCATCGCTGCGCATATACCAGATCTGGCTTGTTCCAATTTTCCGAACAAAGGCAATCTGCGCGCCGTTGGGTGACCAGGCCGGTTGTTTATCGGGATAACGCGACTTGGAAAGGCGCATGATCTCTTTGGTCGCCAGATTGATGACGTAAATTCCCGACTGCTCTTTTTGCAGCGAGGTGAATGCGATCTTGTCGCCTTTTGGCGACCAGGCAGGGTCGAAATCGCCCTCGATGCTGTAGGTTAGCTGGGTTGCCCCGGTTCCATCAGCGTTGATGATCCAGATATTTGAACCGGGATAAGAGTCCTGTTTGCCGGAGCAGGGGGATGTGAAAGCCAGCTGCGTTCCGTCAGGCGACCAGCTGGGCTGGCACGCGCCGCCATCGATATCGGTGATCTGAACCGGCGGATTGTTCCCGCTCGCGTCCATCACATAAATCTGCATTTCATTATCGAACAGGCGGTTTGAAGCAAAAGCCAGCTGCCCCAACCCGCCACCCCTGGGCGTGGCGACCGGCGCAGGGGTCTCGGTGATTGTCGGCGTTGGTGAAGGAAGGGGTTCTTCTGTGGGGGTCGAGCTTGGCGTCGGGGTCTGTTCGCCAGAAAGAAGCGCTTGCGCTGATTCAGCGGTCGAGTCGCCTGGAGAGGCGGTATGGACCGAAGCAATTTCGGTGACCTGAGCCGTTGGGGTCGAATAACTGCCTGCAAAAGAGGGCTGCAGTCCTCTGATCAGCGGGACGGCAAGCACTGCCAGGAAGCCCAGGATTGCAACACCGATTACACTTGCGCCTGTCAGCCAGACGGTTTGCTTTTTTCTGAACAACCGGCGTCTTCTGGAACTGCGCTCGCGAACCGGCTGGAGCAAAGGTTTGGAATCACCACCGGAGACGCTAACAACCGCTGCTTCTTCTGAAGGAGGCGGCGAAATCGTAGGCCGTTCAGGGTAATAGGGGGTCAGTTCGCCCGATTCAATTAGCGATTGCTTGAATTCATCGGCGGTCTGGTAGCGGTCTTCAGGGTCGATTTCTAATGCCCGTTCGACGGTATCAGCCAGCTTGCGGCTGATTTTCGGCGCAAGCTCACGAATGGGCGTCAGATCCGCTTTACCAGTCATGCGCGCCAGGCTGTCTTCAGGGATTACGCCGGTTAACGAGGCGTAAAGTGTTGCGCCTAAGGAGTAGATATCCGAACGCGGATCGGTGCGTGCTGTGCCGTACTGCTCCGGAGGGGAATAACCGGGGGTCATGGCTCGCGCGCCGGTTGAAGTGACCTGGCTGCCCTGCATGATCTTTGCCAGACCAAAGTCGACCAGAACAGCCTGGCCTTCAGGAGTGACCTTGATGTTGCCCGGCTTGATGTCGCGGTGGACGATTGGAGGCTGGCGCGTATGCAAATAGGTGAGCGCGTCGCAAATGGAAATGCCGATCAGCAGCGTTTCGCGTTCGGGAAGCACCCCCAGCCGTTCCATACGCTGGCGTAAATCCTCCCCATCGATATAATCCATTACAAGGTACTGCACCTGATTTTCTTGGGAGAAATAATCGGTGACGTGGGGAAGGTTTGGATGCCGCAGCCCGGCAAGGATGTGGGCTTCACGCTGGAACTGCCTGCCGTACTCCTCGGTAAGGAAGAGATTCTCTTTAACAGCAACAGGAATCTGCAAATGCTCATCGGTGGCGCGGTAGACAGCACCCATTCCACCTTGACCAAGAATGGATACGATCCGATAACGATTGTGTAGAAGAGTCCCAGGAGCAAGGGGCATTTGTAAATTCCGACTGCAATGTTGTTAGTAAAATTTTACACCAAAGTTGACAGATTTGCTTGTATTTGACACGATAGTGATAATTTTGTAAGTTATAGAAATGAATACCTTAATGAACACTTCAATCCCTCCATCATTTTCTCTTGGGCAAGAAGTTGCGCTTGCCCTGCGCCAGAGGTACCCGGTGGTGGCGCTTGAATCAGCGGTCATCACACATGGGCTGCCCCGCCCTGAAAATTTAAATCTTGCCCGTTCGCTTGAACAGACCGTGCGCGAAGAGGGCGCAACACCCGCGACGATTGGGCTGCTCGATGGGAAAGTCCACATCGGGCTGCGTCCTGAGTTGCTGGAACGGCTGGCGAATGAAGACGGCGCGCGCAAGATCAGCCGTAAAGATTTTGGCATTGCCCTGGCGCGCGGCGAGAACGGCGGAACGACTGTCGCTGCCACGTTGATTGCGGCGAAGCTGGCCGGGATTCGCGTCTTCGCTACCGGCGGAATTGGCGGCGTGCATCGTAACGCCCCCTTTGATATTTCCGCGGACTTGCCCGAACTGAGCCGCAGCCCGCTGATCGTCGTCTGCGCAGGGGCAAAATCTATCCTAGATCTTCCGGCAACCGTCGAATATCTCGAGACAGCCGGTGTGGCCGTTTTGGGATATCGAACGGATGAATTCCCCGCTTTTTATTCCGCACAAAGCGGCCTTCCGGTTAACGTTCGGGTTGATACACCTCAGGAGGTGGCGAGGATTGCGCGGCTTCACTGGGAGATGGGCCTGGAGAGCGCCATCCTGGTCGTTCAGCCTCCGCCGCCCGAATCGGCGCTCCCTGTGGAGCAGATCGAATCGGTTATTCACCAGGCGCTTCAAGAGGCTGAAGAAAACGGGATCAGCGGGGCGCAGGTGACGCCGTTCTTATTGGACAGGGTAAACCGGTTGAGCGGTGGGGCAAGTATGCAGGCAAACCTGGCGCTTTTGCGCAATAATGCGCGCCTGGCTGCCCAGATCGCCACAGCGCTGTTCCCAAAAGAATATATTTAGATCCCGAAACGCCAGGCTGGCAGGTTTACGGATTTGAAGGGGTGACCGTCGCCCAGCGCGTATCGGTGGGCCTGGGCGTCCGCGTGCGAGTTGGCGTCAGGGTGATTGTTGGCGTGCGCGTTTTCGTCGGCGTATTCGACGGCACTAAGGTTTTGGTAGGCGTTGGCGTCATTGTGGGGCCAACGGTAAAGGTGCTCGTTGGGGTGCGGGTTGGCGTCAGGCTCGGTTCTGGCGTCGGTGGATCACCGATGACGATGAAAGTTCCGCTCGCGCCCTCGATCCACTCTGTGCCAACAAAGATGTGCACTTGATAGGTGCCGGGCAGCCAGGCATCCGAGGAGGGTTCCCATTCTGTATACCCGTAGCCGCCGTAGCCGCCGTTCCAGGGGAGAGTCTCGAAATGGACGAGTTCTCCATTGCGATACCAGAGCGCGGTCCATTGCGCACCGGGGGTCATCTGGTCGTAGCTGAAAGCGCCGTAGATCTTTTTGATCGGGTTCTTAAACTCTTCCGCAGGATCGATCGGCTGGTAGTTATCATCCAGCTCGCGCCCAAAGCGGATTGTGCTAAAGACCGGAACACTTTCAGGCGTGGTGGTTGACTCGAATTGACTCATGACTTCCGGCGGCATGCCCGGTGTGTTGGTAATAGAAGGCGTGTTGGTGATGGTGGGGGTCAGCGTGATCGTCGGCGTTAATGTGATGGTGGGGGTCAGTGTGATGGTGGGCGTTAACGTAATGGTGGGAGATGGAGGAAAGACCCGGTAGACGATTGGCTCTGCAAAATTATTAAACAGAAACGACATCGCCCCAAATGTAAACCCGATAAAAATCATGCGCCAGCCTTGCACTATGCGCTCGCGGCGCTTTCGGAAGTATTGTAGACGGCTGCCTGCGCGAATTGATTGAATGCCGAAGAAAAGGCTCATGGCAGCCAGAAACAGCGTCAGAATAAAAGCGGTTTGTACGCCGGTTTGAATGTCGAGATTCATAATCCATTCCCAGAAGGGGTGTTGCGGTGTCTGCATTATAGCACGAGTCAGCAGTGGGGTTTCCAACAGACAGGACGCGAATTGAGAAGTACGATATTATTTATCAAAACGTATCATTTAATAGAACAAATTTCCTCAGTATTCTGGTATAATCCCCTTTTGGGAATTGCCCGTTGAGAGCGTCAAGCTCACGGGCATTAGTCTTGAAAACAACACGTCCAGCGATCTGCCGGATTTAACAGGTAGAAGAACTATGTCACAAAATGTAATTCGCGTGGTTGGCGCGCGCCAGCATAATCTGAAGAATATTACCGTGGAAATTCCGCGTGACAAGCTGGTAGTGATCACGGGACTTTCGGGCTCAGGAAAATCATCGCTTGCTTTCGACACGATATTTGCAGAAGGTCAGCGTCGGTACGTTGAGTCGCTGTCTGCCTATGCCCGCCAGTTCCTTGGCCAGATGGATAAACCGGATGTTGATGCAATCGAGGGACTGTCTCCATCGGTCTCTATTGATCAGAAAGCGACTTCGCGCAATCCGCGGTCTACGGTTGGAACAGTAACGGAGATTTACGACTATCTGCGCCTGTTGTTCGCGCGCGTTGGTATTCCGCACTGTCCGATCTGCGGTCGAGAGGTGACCCGGCAGTCTGCGCAGGAGATTGTGGATATCGTCGAGAACCTGCCTGAAGGCAGCAGGCTGCTGATTATGGCGCCGGTTGTTCGCGGCCGCAAAGGAACTTATCAGGCTGTTTTTGAGGAGATCCGGAAAGCCGGCTTTGTTCGCGTGCGGGTTGACGGCACAGTGTACAGCCTTGACGATGATATCACCCTTGACCGGTATAAAATTCACACGATCGAGGCGGTGGTCGACCGTCTGGTGATCCGCCATGCAGAGGCGGAGGAAGAACGAGCTGCTTTCCGCTCGCGGCTCACCGATTCGATTGAGACCGCTCTGAAGGTCGGTGAAGGATACCTGACCGTGCAAAATCTGGCGGTTGATCCGCCGCAGGATCTGCTCTTTTCAGAACATTTAGCCTGCCCCGAGCACGGCGTGAGCCTGGCCGAGATTGAGCCGCGCACATTCTCGTTTAATACGCCGCACGGCGCATGCCCTGAGTGCCAGGGATTAGGCAGCCGCCTGGAAATTGACCCTGAGTTGTTGATTCCTGACCCTGACCGGTCATTGAACGAAGGCGCAATCGCTGCAATGGAATGGAGCGGCCCGCGCGACCAGAACGGCGGCAAATATTACTGGCAGATGATCGAAGCGGTTGCAGATCACTACCACATCGATCTTGATGTGCCGGTCCGCGAAATTCCGAAAGAGAAACTGGATAAGATCCTCTACGGCACAAAAGGCGAAGAGGTGTCTGTGCACGTAGAAGGGCGCAGCGGGCGTACAGCGTCCTACAAAACGGCTTTTGAGGGTGTGGTGATTAATCTCGAGCGGCGCTACCGGGAATCAAGCTCTGAGTATATTCGCAATAAAATTTCCGAATATATGAGCAACAAGCCCTGCCCGACCTGCAAAGGCACGCGCCTGCGCCCCGAGGCGCTCGCTGTAACCATTGACGGAGTCAATATCGTTGAGGCGACAACCTGGCCTGTGCTGCGCTCTTTGCAGTGGATTGAACGCTTAGCCGGCCCTGAAACGCCTTTAACGCCGCGTCAGATAAAGATCTCCGAACGGATATTGAAAGAGATCCGCTCGCGGCTTGGTTTTTTGGTTGACGTTGGCTTGGATTACCTGACGCTGCACCGTTCAGCCGGTTCGCTCTCCGGCGGTGAAGCGCAGCGAATTCGGCTGGCGACGCAAATCGGGTCGCGGCTGATGGGCGTGCTCTATGTGCTGGACGAGCCTTCTATCGGCCTGCATCCAAGAGATAACTCCCGGCTGCTGGCAACGCTCAAGAGCCTGCGTGATTTGGGTAATTCGGTGCTTGTCGTCGAGCACGATGAAGAGACAATTGCCACTGCTGACTGGGTGATCGACCTGGGCCCTGGCGCCGGCGTGAACGGAGGAGAGGTGATTGCTGAAGGCCCGGTAGAGCAAATTCTCACGAACCCCAGATCTCTGACCGGCGCGTATATATCCCGGCGTATAAAGGTGCCCATTCCTCGCCAGCGCCGCACAGGCAATGGTAAGCATCTGACGATCCGGAATGCCAGGGCCAATAACCTGAAAAACCTGACCGTTGATATACCGCTGGGCAAGCTGGTCTGCATCACCGGCGTTTCGGGTTCGGGGAAATCTACATTGATGGTGGATGTGCTCTATAACGCGCTGGCGCGCGACCTGAACGGGGCGCATACCCAGCCTGGAGAGCATGATGGAATTGACGGCCTGGAGTATGTCGATAAGGTCATCAATATCGACCAGTCTCCGATTGGGCGAACACCGCGCTCGAACCCCGGCACGTATACCGGTTTGTTCGACGAGATCCGCGCTTTATTTACTGAGCTTCCAGAAAGTAAGATGCGCGGTTACAAAGCCAGGCGCTTCTCGTTCAACGTGCACGGCGGCCGCTGCGAAGCCTGCCAGGGCCAGGGGCAGCTGCGGATTGAGATGCAGTTCCTGCCGGATGTTTATGTGCCTTGCGACGTTTGCCACGGGGCGCGCTTTAACCGCGAAACGCTGCAGGTGCGTTATAAGGGCATGTCGATTGCCGATGTCCTGGATACAACCGTCGATGCCGGCATAGAGCTGTTCTCTGCATTCCCTTCGATTGTCAACAAACTGCAGCTGCTGCAGGATGTTGGGCTGGGCTATATCCGGATCGGCCAGCCTGCTACAACGCTTTCGGGCGGTGAAGCGCAGCGTGTAAAGCTTGCCAAAGAGCTTTCGCGCCGGGCGACCGGGCGCACGATTTATGTGCTCGACGAGCCCTCTGTGGGGCTTCATGCTGCTGACGTGCACAAGTTGATTGAGGTCCTGCAGCGATTGGTCGATGCGGGCAACTCTGTGCTCATTATTGAACATAACCTCGACATCATTAAAGTGGCCGATTACCTGATCGACCTGGGGCCAGAAGGCGGCGACCGGGGCGGGCAGTTGGTTGCAGCCGGAACGCCCGAAGAGATTTGCCAGGTTCCGGAATCCTATACGGGGCAATTTTTGCAGAAGTATCTGGAAGACGAACGGAATTATGAGCACAATTTAGATAGACTCGCCGAATCTGAGAATTTCTAGTACAATGGTTTTGTTCGCGCTTCCAGTTACAACCGAAAATCTAAAATTTTCAAGGAAATTACTCCGATAGGATCATTATGAAACAAAAAGACTCGCCTCAAAGCGTGATTGATTCATACCGCAAACGGCAGCAGATGGCGCCATATTTTATGGCCGGCCTGGCAGTGCTGCTGGTGGTTGTCGGTGTCATCGCTCTCATCATTTGGTTTGCGGGGAATGGGGGGCAGAAAGTCTCTCCGATAGCACTATTTGCCTCGCCAACCGCTACGGTCACTAACACAGCGACTGCTACGCCAGAAACGCCAACGGCTACAGCTACAAGCACGCCAACCGTAACAGACACTCCCACGCTTGCCCCCACCGATACACCTACCGGACCGTTTGAATATACGGTGCAGGAGCTCGATACCTGCTGGGATATTGCTGTCGAGCATGAGGTCGGGCTGGATGTCCTTCTTGTGCTGAACGGCTGGGGTCCAGATGAATGCCCGATTAAGGCAGGCGACAAGATCTTAATCCCGGTCCCTGGCACTGAACTGCCGACGGCTACCCCGCTGCCGCCTGATTTCAGCGAAAGGACGATTGAATATACCGTCCAATTGAACGATACCCTGGCGGTCATTGCCGAGCGCTTCAACAGCACGGTGGATGCGATTATCAAAGAAAATAAGCTCGAAAACGCGGATAAAATTAACTACGGCGACAAGCTGATCATCCCGGTCAACATCGTCACACCGACGCCGACGAAAGGCCCAACCAGCACCTCAGCGCCGACTTCAACGGCAACAGTCACACCAGAATCATAGCACTCAATTTCTGAATCCCGTTTTTGTTCAGGAGTCACTTTGAATCAAAAACGGGATTTCTTTTTGAGACGAAAGCCTTTCGGATTATCTATCATGAGGCAGCGGCTGCCCCATGATAGATAATCCATTTGCAGGCTTTTCTGGCACGAATGGGACAAAGATTGTTTATCTCAAAAAATCTTCTGAGGCCCGGTGCGTGGATTGTGCGCTGGCTGCGAAACAGGCTGCCGGTCGGGGTGATCATCCTGCTGCTTCTTTCGGCAGCGCTCAATTACATCGAAGGGGCGATTGGCGGATTGCCCGTTTGGATATCTGCTTATCTGGACGCGCTGGCAAATTTTTCCACTGCTTTCCTGAGTATTTTCCTTGAGGCTGCGCCTTTCCTTCTTCTGGGGGTGCTGGCTTCTGGCATAGTGGAATTATTTTTTACCCGCGAAGAAATTCTACGCTGGTCGCCGCGAGACCCGCTGCTTCAAGCGGCGGCAGGCAGCCTGATCGGTCTTTTCTTTCCCGCCGGCGAAGTCGGGACGATCCCGCTGGCCCGGCGGCTGTTGTTGAAGGGAATGCCAGTAACTATGGGCGTTTCTATGCTGCTGGCAGCACCCGTGCTGAACTTGATTGTAATCGCCAGTACCTATGCTGCTTTTGGCCCAGGATTCGTCTTCTGGGGCAGGCTGGGCCTGTCAGCGGGCATTGCTGTGTTGACAGCGTTGATTTTTACCTCGTCAAAACAGGCGCAGGCAGCCCTCAGGCAAGACAAAGACGTTCAGGAGAAAAGTCCCTCCATGCCCGCAGCGAACGGCCGCGCGCTAACAACCCGGATTAAGCAGGCGATGCTTCTGGCCGTTGACGAGTTCTTTGAATTTGGCAGCTACCTTGTCCTGGGCAGTCTGCTGGCTGCATTGATCCATACGGTTGTTCCCCTTCCGCCGCTTGCTGCAGCAGGCCAGGGACCCGTTTTACCGGTTGCAGCATGGATGGCGCTGTCGGTACTGCTTTCGTCCAGCGCTTCAATGGATGCTTTCATTGCCCTGCCTTCGGCTGGCTCGTCAAGCGCCGGATCAATTCTGGCCTTTCTGCTGCTGGGACCGGTGCTCGATATTAAGAACGTGGTGATGTATCTGCGCGTGTTTAAACCGGCTGCGGTTCTGCGCCTGGGCTTGATTGTGCTGCTGCTGACGTTCATCTTCTCTGTTCTGATTAACATAATCGTGCCTGCTGGATGGTTTTGAGATGACCCCGCGAACTTACCGGACCTACCAGGCTTTGATCTTAGGCGCAGCAGGAATTTTTCTGTTGTTCGGCGTGATGGATGGCCGTTTCATCGAGTACATCCATCAGCGTTCGGTGATGCTGGTGGTTCTTGCCGCTGCCGGTATGTTGATTCTGGCGCAGCTGGTTCTGCGCGAGCGCCCGGCCCCAGAGGAGAGCAGCGAACAGGCAGAGAGCCGCCCGCACGGCCCTGCTGGGGGGAACCGGCAGGGTTGGATGCTCTGGCTGATGGCGCTTCCGCTGCTGATTGGCGTGCTTACGCCTGAGCGCCATCCGGGTGAAACGCAATCTCCGCTGCCTGTGCCTGAACAGGGCGATCACCCGGTTGAAGTGTTATATCTTTCACCGACAAGCGCTCCTGAACTGTGGCGCGTGTCTTTGGATGGGAAATCGGCGGTGCAGCTGACATTCACCGGCGGGAAGGTATTTGATTATGCCGTATCGCCAGACGGGGAGCGGATCATTTATGCGGCTCAGAATGATCAGCTTGGTTTTGACCTGTGGGAGATCAGCCGGCAGGGCGGCGAGCCGGAGCTCCTTTTGCCCTGTGAAGCAGACTGGTGCATCAACCCGGCTTATGCTCCAGATGGATCAAGGATTGCATACAGCCGCAGGAGCGTCGATCTGACAGGCGGCGAACCGGGTGTTCCGCGGTTGTGGCTGCTCGATTTGCCTGAAAAGTCGACTGAGCCGGTTTATACCGATGTGGCGATTGGCGGTTTCGAGCCGGTCTGGTCGCCTACCGGGCAGCACCTGGCTTTTGTGGACGGTCTTGCCAACGGCACACGGATTTATGATTTTGAAACCCAGACGGATTTCTTTCTGCCGTCGCAAACGGGTATAACCGGAGCCTGGCTGCCGGACGGCTCGCGTTTTCTTTTCACTATCTTTGAATCGACCGAATCTCCGCCTTACACAGCCGTGTATGAGGTTGACCTGCGCAGCCAGGAGGTTCGCCGCATGCTGCCTTCTGGCTTGCTTAATGCAGACACAATAGGTGCAGCGGATGAGAATAATATCGATTTCAGCCTGCCGCAGGTCGCTGCGGATGGAGAATGGGCAGTTGTTGCGCTGCGCCTGGTGTACGGCAGTCCCTCAAAACAGCTGTGGTTAATTCGCCTGGACGGCAGCGATTATCAATTGATCACCGATGAACCGCAGTTTACCCACTCCAGCTACCGTTGGGACTCAGCCGGTGAAAAGCTTGTTTTTCAGCGGCTCAAGCTGGGCAGCTCAAGCAGCCTGCCGCAAATTCTGCTTTGGGACCAGGCGCAGGAAGATACCGTGCTGCTGGCTGAAGATGCATTCCTGCCGCACTGGGCTCCATAAACAGCCTGTCGAATGAAGAATTTATGATGAAGGGGCCACCCAATTATGGGCGGCCCCTTCATACAAAATCATTTTCAGATAACCCCTACTTATAAACCTCGCGGGTTACTGCTCAGGTGTTGGCGTGCTTTCAGCCGTTGGCTCGGCTGTGGCCTGGCTGCCAACCACAATTTGGACCCACAGGTCGCCGCTGCCGTCGAGATGGAAGAACTGGCCGTTCGCGTTGCGCAGGCGGAAGAAAGCCTTATAGGTGCCTGGCTTGTCAGGCGCAGTCAGGTCGACTGAAATTTCAACCTCTTCACCGGGCTTCACTTCATTTGGCATTGAAACACGGTCAGGGGCGTTCATCCGCTCTCCGTCGATGTATACCAGCGTGTAGTTTGTCGTCCAGGTGGTTTTCCCTGTGTTTTTAATCCGCCAGGTCTTTCGGAATGATGCGCCCGGTTCGATGGGTGTATTGTCAGGGATCGACACATCCGCGACAAAACCGGCCGAGTCAGCGGCTGCCTGATCAGGCGCTTGTGGGGGCGCGGATGTGCTGGTCGCCGCCGGTTCTGTGGGCAGGGCCGGTGGTTCTTCAACGGCAGCCGTCGGCTCAGGCATGGTGGCGGTTGGCTCCGGGGTGTTGCTGGGCGCAGGGGATGGGGTAAGCGCAGCGGATTGAGTCAACTGCACGACGACTGTCGCTGCGGCTTCGGTCAGCACAGCTTGCGGGTCTTTCGTCGGCGTCTGCCGCGCGCCGCAGGCGGCAAGAATCAACCCCCCAAACAATAGTATGGCAGTTAAGCATTTTGAGAGTGTTTTGTGCATGCGATTTTCCTCTATGGATAGGATAAATGAGCCGCTTAACCAAGCGCGGAGCGAATTTCATTCGCAACCTGCGGGTCAGGTTCCTGTCGCAGGGCCTTCTCGAGCGTTTGGCGGGCAAGCAGCGTGTTGATGCGGCCTAATGCCCAGGCGGCGTGAGCGCGGACCAGCGGCTCGGGTTCATTGAGCAGCGTTTCAGCCAGATCATGGACCGTGCTGGTGTCCTGTTGATTTCCAAGCGCAACAGCCACATTTCGCAAATAACCGCGCCGGCGAGCGCGTTGGATGGGGCTGCCTTTGAATTTGCGATTAAATTCTTGCGGGGTAAGGCGCAGTTCTTCCCTCAACACCGGGCGCGGGATGCCTGGGCGCGGCGCAAGCGCGGGGTCGCCTTCTGGCTTTGCGAAGCGCAGGTTCCAGGGGCATACCATCTGGCAGATATCGCAGCCAAAGACCCAATCGCCGGTTTTTTCTCGCAGCTCAGTTGGGATTTCGCCTTTATTTTCAATCGTGAGGTACGAAATGCAGCGCGACGAGTCGATCGTCCGGTCAGGACGGATGCAGCCGGTCGGGCAGGCTTCGATGCAACGCGTGCAAGTGCCGCAGTGGTCGGTTGTTAGCGGATCGTCCGGTTCTATCTCGACATCCACGAACGTTTCGCCGAGCAAAAAATAAGATCCGTGCCGCGGTGAGATCAGGCAGGTATTCTTTCCGATCCAACCCAATCCCGCAGTTTGCGCGAAGTCGCGCTCAAGGATCGGTCCCGTATCGGTATAAGGGCGCTGCCGGATGGCTCGTCCCAGGTGCTTCTCGAGGGCTTCACCCAATTCCTGAAGGCGCGGCGGGATGATGTCATGATAATCATCACCCCAGGCATAGGCGGCGACGCGCCCTGCTGCCTCATTGGCTTGTGAGTCAGGGATTGAGGCAGGTGAATGATAGGGAAGCGCAACCACCAGCAGCGACCGCGCCTCCGGTTGGATTACCGCCGGATTTGCGCGGCGTTCCATGGCTCGCTCTGTCGCGAGGTAACCCATTCCGGCATGCAGCCCGCTGTCGATCCACTGCTCATAGGTCGACAGGTGTAGGGGCGGTTCAACCCTGGCTGCCCCTGAAAGGGTAAAGCCGAGGCGTTCTGTCTCGGCTTGGATGAATTTCTTCAAAGACATCACTGCTTTGCCAATCCTTTCCTCTCCCCAGCCATGCGCCGGGAAGAGGAAAGGGATTCGTTCCCGCTTTTTGGCAATTAATCCGGTTAGTCCGTAATCTCTAGCGGGATGTTAATCCAGCACATGTTGACGCCCTCGGGTGATTGAACGACAAATAAAACTTCCTTATTGCCGGTCGAACTCGGGGCTGTCATGGGGAATATGAATTTATACATTTCGCCCGGTTTTACTTCAGACTGGACAAAGTAGTCCGTTGGGGCGCCCATTCGCTCTCCGGCGAAGTAGCGCAGCGCATAGCGGTTATCCCAGGTTGTTGTACCCGAATTCTTTACAACAATTGTGGCATCAAAACCATTGTTCTTTTGAATTTTGGTGCCATCCTGCGGGCTGTTCGCAACCCATTCGCATTTGTCACCGGTTGACGCTGCGGGGGGCAGGGCGGCGGCTGACGTAGCCGTCGGAAGTACGTAGGTGGTAGGCGTCGCATCTGCACCGCCTACCACACCTTCTGGTGTTTGGGTCGAGTCGGCAGATACCTGACCTTCGTTCCCTGCCGGCGGAAGGACTGACTCAGCCGTGCTTGTCAGGATCGCTTCTGCAGTGGGATCAACAGTGTTGGTTGGCGCCGGGGTTTCAGTAGGCTCCTGCGTTGGCGTTGGTTGGGCCTCATCGGTTTTCGCGATGCTAGCCTGGACCGTCTGGGCAGCCTGTGTATAGATTGTATTTGGGTCGATCGTCGGGGCTGCAGGGGTCTCAGTAGCAGATGAGCAGGCACCAATCAACAGGCTGCTGATCATCAGAATGCTTACCCCTACAAGGATTTTTTTGTATTTCATGCTTGTCCTCCGAAGAATAATGCGCTCCTCCACATTCCCAGCCGCTGCGCTCAGCCAGGTTTCTGGCTGCAAATGGCTGCAGCAGGCGATATGACGGTCACTAACAGCGGGAAGACTAAGGGTTTGCTTCGCCGATTAGCTCGTCCAAAGAAGGGGTTGGCGGTAAAGAGGTATCGAATGAAAGTTTACCACGAAATGTGAAATATGAAACGGCTCCGGGATGAATATCAATCTCCTGGTCGTAGGTCTCATCCTGGTAGTCGATCGAGAGTAAATACTTCCCGGCAGGGAGATCACTCAGCACAAGGTTCTCATTATAGTAGGGATCGCTGTTCACGGCTGTTCCGCCGTAGGTTCGCACGACCCATTTTTGCCGTGTTTCGAGATTGCGCGCGATCACATCGTGTTGTTCGAGCAGAGAGCCGTTGGTATTCAGGACTCTGCCGGCCAAAACGCCCCAGCCCTGCGGCGGAGCCAGCCAGAGTTCGGGGTTCAACGTGGCAAAATAACTGTTGCGCTCTGTGCGAACTTCAAAATGCAGGTGCGGTCCGGTGGTAAAGCCGGTTGTACCGACCAGCCCGATCACGTCCCCGGCTTTAACCTCCTGCCCGTTGGTGACTTTGATCTCGTCCATATGCGCGTAGACAGTATAAAGACGCTGGCCCTTGTAGCCGAAATCATGCCGGATGGTCACCGCGAGGCCGTAGGGGTCATTGGGGTCATTATTTCCGTAAAAGAGCCCATAACCGGCCCAGATCACCTTGCCGCTGGCGGCTGCCAGCACCGGCGTACCCTTCGGGGTGGGGATATCGACGCCGGTGTGGACGGTATCAGGGCTAAAAAAGACGCCGCCATAACGATAATCGGCAACGGGCCAGTTTACCGTATCAGCAGCAATGGGCCGGCTGAAATAGAAGTGGTCCTCAGGGCCCAGCGCCCAGGGCGTATCATAAAGCGGCGGCCGCCATAGGGATATGGGCACCGGACCTGGGGTCGGGAGGGTGAAGCGCAGAGGGGGCTCCTCGCTGGTCGTGGGGAGCAGTTCTGTGTGTTCCATTACTTCCTCTTCCTTTTCCTCCAGACTCTGCGGCATGACCGGCGCTTCATCTTGCGGCTGCGGCCCTGTGATCGGAACTTCCGGAGCAGACGGAAACTGGCAGCCGATCAGGAGCATCATCGACAGGCTGAGGAACAGCAGCCTTTTCAGCAACCGACTGACTGGGAAACGGCGTGCAGTCTTCATGGCGCGGTCTCCGGCGGAAGTGGGGTCCAGGTGGGGCGGCGCGTGGGGACTTGAGTCAGGGTAGGCGTTGTTGTTGGCGTCGGAGATTGCACCGGCGTCCCGAATTTTGTCTCGATGGTGGGGGTAATGGTCGGCGCAGGTGTAGGCGTTTGCAAAGCTTCTTGCGGATAGATCTGTTCCATAGCCTGCCGCCAGCTCAACCCGCCGGTGATGACAAACTGATTAAACCGGATGGATGGATAGAAGGTGCGCCAGTTGGTTTGCGAGGGCAGCCGTTCCCATTGAAAACGGCGGGCGATTTCGGTTATATCGATCCAGTAACCGGGCAGCGCCTGGCTGAGCTTTCCACCCTGTTCGTAAGCCTGGGGATCGCCGGCAAAGCGGGCGTTTAAGTCCCAGATCATCCCAGGCAGCGGAACGCCCATCGAACCATCCTGATAGCGCGCTTTGAGATATACGCGCCAGTAAGTCTGCCCGCCGAAATCTTCGCGGGTAATCGCCATCCAATTTGCCGAGAGAAGCAGTGGATTGAGCGAAAAGGCGCGCCCGGTATACAGCCAATCCTCCTGAATTGAAGGAGTTGGCGGCGTGGTCAGGGCTACAAAAGCATTCTCCAGGCTTGCGAGGGCGTCCCATCCGGTTTCGACAGCAATTTGCTGGCGTAGATAATTGAAAGCCTCATCAACTTCATCGAGCAGCATCGGCTCTGGCGCTGTGACGTCTTGCAGGTCAACCAGCCCAGAGCGCCCGGCAGGCAAAATTGTGCGCGCGAGGACAGGCTGCCAGAGGGAAGCGGGCTGCAGCGGCTCAGCGGATTGGATGGCGTCTTCTAGCCATTCAGGCAGTGGACCGCGAACCCATACCATACCGTACATCTCACCGGGCATGGGAGTGACCGGAAGGATGGTTTGCCCGGTGCTTGAGGAATAATAAGCCAGTTTGGTGTCATTTGGGCCGTGCAGTTCTCCGAACAACATAGTACTGTCCGGGCTCCATACAGCCCGGTCCCCTTCCCCGGTCAGGCGGGCGATTTGTTCGGGCTGTTCTGCGTTCCACACGGCGAAGCGCCGGCTGCCATTCTTCTCTGCTGACCATACCAGCAGCTTTCCATCCATCGACCAACTGGGGAACCGGTCGTTTGTTTCGGGGCTGTTGCTGAGGTTGACGAAGCGCTCGTCGATTATGTCCAGCCGGGCGATCCAGATATCTTCGCTGCCTGAACGGGTAGAAACAAAGGCAATTTCACGTCCCTGCGGCGACCAGGCTGGAGACCGGTCAATGCCTGCATCGTCGGTGAGTTGAATGGCCTGCCCATTGGGCTCTTCAAGCGAGATGATGTAGATATCGAGGCTGACCCCGTTGTAGCGCTCAAACGCGAGCCATTTTCCGTCTGGTGACCAGGTCGGAGCCGCTTCATACTCAGGGGTATCGGTCACCCGTGTTTGCTGCCCGGTTTTCAGATCCAGAATATACAGATCCCAATATCCGTTCTGGCGCGAGCTGTATGCCAGCTGCGTACCGTCGGGGCTGATTGAAGGCGTTATGTCATCCCAGGGATGGTTGGTCAGCCGGACAGGCTGCAGATCAAGTGGATGAAAGGCAAACAGGTGGGAGTAATGCCCGTCGCGCATGGAGAAAATCAGCACACCCTGATCGTGAACTGCTTCTTCTGATGAAATATCATCTTGTATGAAGAGCGGCGCCCCGGTTGCAATTGGCTCACCGGGTTGGGCTGCCGCCGCTGCAGCAACCGCCGCAGAAGCGTCCATTGTACTCATGGTGTCCGCCTGCGTTGGCGCAGCTTCAACAGTCGGGTCGGGCGGTTCATTGGATGCTGTAATTTCGCCCGGCTCGCGCCCCTGGAGTTCAGGCAAGAAAAACACCCCGGCCAGAATCAGAACCGCCAGTGCAGCCATGGTGACAATATAGGGGAGGAATCTCCGGAGCGGATTTTTCGGTTTGCGTTCCATGTGCTGAGGAGATTGTAGCACTACCTGAATCGCCGCGTCAATTCGTCACAGCGCGGCGGGCGCCTGCTTATCAAGGTTGTAAGGAAAGAAGCAGCATCGGATCGAACATCTGGAAAAGCCCACTGACGCGCCAGATGCAATAGTTGCGCATCTCTTCTTCTGTGATGCTGGCATCATAATGGGCCATTGAGGGAAAGACCGCGCCAGAAGGCCCGATGCGCGTTTCGAGATGCAGGTGTGGATTAACGGAATTTCCGGTGGTGCCAACCTCGCCAATCTGCTGCCCGCAGGTCACCGCCTGGCCGGTCGAAACCAGCGGCGGCTGATTTAAGTGGGCATAAAGCAGATAGAGCGAGCGTCCTGCCGGCATGGAGGCCGTCTTCTCCGGCTCGGGGCAGGTGAGATTGGCGGGGGGCTGGACGGTCGGGGCCAGCGTGGGGGCTTGCAGCCTGTTAAACTGCTCCGGCGAGAACGCTTCGATGCGCGTTTCAATGATGACGGCGTTCCCATAAGGCGGCCTGTCGTGAATAACGCCCGCGACAATTCCATTGAGCACCGAATAGACCGGCAGGCCGATCATTTCTTTTCGCTCCCCACGGCTGTAATAGGCAAAATCTGCCCCGTGATGACCGTCGTCCATGCCAGGGCGCGGCTCCTCAAAAGGGACTTTAAGCAGATCGGGTTCGCCCATCTCTTCAAGCGCGATTCCCTCGAGCGGCGAGCAGATGGAGAGCGCCGGCGTTGGGCTGGCTGTCGGGCTGGCTGTGCGCGAGGGTTGGGCCGTCGGGCTTGGGGCAGGGGTTGCACTGTGCTGCACCGTTGGGCTGGGAGCGGCGGTCAATTCCGGAGCGGCCGTGCTGCCGGATTGACCCGGTAAGACCTCAGGCGGCGGCGAGCAAGCAGCCGAGCAGGCAGCTGAACAAGTAGCTATAAGAAGAAGCAAGGCTGTTGTGAAAAGGGTCTGCTTTGCCGGAAGCGTGCTCATTTTATTGTTCTTCTTCAAAGCGCAGGCTGTACAGCTGGTGATACATGCCGCCTTTCTCGAGAAGCTCGTGATGTTTTCCTTCCTCTACAATTTGACCGTCATGGATCACCAGGATGCGGTCTGCGTTGGTCACTGTCGAAAGACGGTGAGCGATGACGAAAGACGTACGCCCTTCCAGAAGCCGGCTAAGCGCCTTTTGGATAATTTGTTCCGTTTGGGTATCCACGCTCGAAGTGGCTTCATCGAGAATAAGGATTCGCGGGTTTGCCAAAAGCGCGCGGGCGAAAGAGATCAACTGGCGCTGGCCTACAGAGAGGATGATCCCGCCCTCTTCAACCGGCGTTTCATAGCCAAGGCGCATCTGGCGAATGAAATCATCCGCGCCGACGGCTTTCGCGGCCTCTTCAACCTCTTCATCCGTTGCCTCCAGGCGGCCAAAACGGATGTTCTCGCGCACTGTGCCGGAAAACAGGAAAGGATCCTGGAGGACGATGCCCATCTGGCTTCGCAGGCTCTCCTGCGTGACCTGAGTCAGGTCGATTCCATCGATCAACACACGGCCTGAAGTCGGGTCATAGAAGCGCGAGATCAGTTTAATGATGGTCGTCTTGCCTGCCCCGGTTTTGCCGACCAGCGCGATGGTTTCACCGGGTTTGACGCGCAGGTTGATGTCTTTAAGCACCTCCTGATCGTCATCCGAGTAATGGAAGGAGACATGATCAAAGGTCACCTCACCGCGGATCGGCGGCATGATGGCAGCGCCCGGGCGGTCTTGCACTTCGACCGGTGTATTCAGCAGGGTGAGAATTCGTTCGCCGCTTGCCATGGTTGCCATCAGGTTATCAAAGCGCATGCTCAGGTCGCGGATGGGTTCGAAGAACCGGTCGATATAGAGTACAAAGGCCACCAGGTCGCCTGCTGAGAGCGGCTCCCCAAGGACAGCCGTACCGCCGGCCCAGATAGCCAGCGCCATTGCAACCTTGCCCAACAAGTCAATTGAAGGGAAGAAAACAGAAGATAGGCGGGCTGCGGCTATGTTGGCGTCGAGGTTATAGCGGTTGACGGTATTCTGGAAGTAATCGTAGTTTGTATCTTCACGAGAGAAGGATTGGACCACGCGCACGCCGTTGATGTTCTCTGCCAGGACAGAGTTGACCCAACTGATTCCCATTCGCGTGCGCAGGTAGTTTGTTCGCGCGCGTTTCCGGAATTCAAATGTGAGCACCGCCATAACCGGCAGCACGATGAAGCTCAGCAGCGACAGTTTCCAGTTGATGATCACCATTGTGAAGACAATGCCGATCAGCGTGAAGAAGTCGCGCGCTGCAGCCAGGAGCGTCCAGGTGACAAATTCGCGCAGCACGTTGACGTCATTGATCACCCGAGAGGTGATTCGCCCAGAGCTGTAGCGGCTGAAAAAGCTGAGCGACAGTTCCTGCAGGTGTTCAAATAAGCGCGCGCGAAAGTCAAAGATCACCGACTGCCCGACGCGGGCCATGATGTTTGTGCGGACGTAGTTGAAAAACCACTGCGCCACCTGCAGCAGCAGGAACAGGATCACTGTATTGCGCAGCGTAGCCACAGAATTTTTTGCCAGCCCTTCATCGATGGCAACATTGAGCAGATACGGCCCGGATACAGCCGCGAACGAGCTAATTGCCATGAAGAGGGTTGAGAGAATGATCTTATTGGTATACGGCTTGATAAACTTCAACAGTTGGCGGGCGATCTCCGGGTCGTATTCTCGATACGGCAGATCTTCCAGGTGAGGTGGGGTTACTTCTGAAAATGTCTGTTTTGCAGTCGTCATCTTTGATACCCGTTAAGAGCGCTTTTGCGCAAATTGTGAACCGTTTTTCTGCGTCTGTAATTGTTCCATCTCTTCCTGGAAACGCTCCTGATCGCGGAGCTGCATATCGTAGATCTCGCGATAAAGCCCAGGCTGGTTGAGCAGCTCTTGATGCTTGCCCCGCTGGACAATTCTTCCTTTGTCCATAACTAAGATCAGATCGGCGCTGCGCACGGTCGAGAGCCGCTGGGCAATGACAAAGGTCGTGCGTCCCCGCATCAGGTGGTTTAAGGCGTTCTGGATGAGGATTTCGGTTTGCGTATCGACGCTCGAAGTGGAGTCGTCCATGATCAGAATTCTCGGATTCATGACCAGAGCGCGGGCAATGGCAACCCGCTGGCGCTGCCCGCCCGAGAGGGTTACCCCTCGTTCTCCCACTTTGGTTTCATACTGCTGGGGCATTTCCATGATGAAATCGTGCGCCTGAGCTGCTTTGGCAGCCGCGATGATCTCATCCATTGTGGCGTCGGGCCGCCCATAGGCGATATTTTCGCGGATGGTAGACGAAAATAGCAGCGAAGTCTGCAGGACGATCCCGATCTGGCTGCGCAGGTTCTTTAAGTTCAAATCTCTCACGTCCACGCCGTCGATAGTGACCCGTCCTTTGGTGACGTCGTAGAAGCGGGGAATCAGGTTGATCAGCGAAGTTTTCCCCGACCCGGTCGGGCCGACCAATGCAATCAACTGGTTCGGTTTGACGTTCAGGTTAATTTCATGCAGAGCCGGGATCTTCTCTCCGTGATAATGGAAGGAGACATTTTCGAAGGCAACCTCCCCTTTGATCTCCGGCAGGATCACCGCATTTGGCCGGGACCGGATTTCGGGGGGCTGGTCCAGCACTTCAAAAGTCCGCTGCAGGCCCGCGCTGGTTTCACCGGCGGCGTTGATCAGCCAGCTGAGCTGCTGCGCAGGTCCCGAGAGCATCATCACATAGGTGTTAAACGCGACCAGTTCCCCCAGGCTTAGCTGGTTCTGCAGGACCATATTTCCGCCGAACCAGAGAATGAGCAGCGTGCTCAGGCTGACCAGCAGGGTTGATGTTGGCATGACGCGCGACATTTCCTGAACGACGCGCACCTGCCGTTTATATAATTCCCGGTTGGCGGCGTCGAACCGCTCGTTTTCGAATTTTTCACGGGCAAACGCTCGCACAACCTGAACCCCAATGACATTTTCTTGCAAGCGGGCAGACAACTCGCCCAGCGCGTTATCAGCATCGAGGAACATTTTTCCGATTCGCCTGCCAAAGCGTGTGGTCATCAAGGTTAGCGGAACCAGCGGCAGCAGCGAAATAACCGCCAGTAGTGGGTTCGTTATAAAGAGGATGATGATAATGCCGATCATCATTACGAGCACGTGCAGCAGCTCGATCATTCCGTGACCTGTAAAATTTTGCAGCGAGCGAACATCCTCAATGCAGCGGCTGATCAACTGGCCGCTCTGTGCGTGATCGTGATAACTGAAGGACATGCGCTGGATGTGATCGTAGAGCCGGTTGCGCAGATCGTATGCCACATGGTGGGCCAGCCAATGCGATGTGTAGCGGCTGCCAAACATCACCAGGGCGCGGACGAGGCCAAGCCCTGCCACGAGCCCGGCAGCAAAAATGATAAACTGGGTTTCCCCTTCGATTAAGCCGACGTCGATCACTTGCCGGAGGATGGAGGGGAGGATCATGTCAATCGCGGTCAGCGAAAACAGTAAAAGCACCGCAAGAGTGATCTGTAAATTGTATGGGCGGAGCAAGATACGGAGTCGCTTAATCGTTTTCATTACAGTTCCTTCGGTGAAATAACGATATTGAGCGAGAACGATTCGCGTTAGCGCAGATGTGTCCACGCCTGGCAGCGTGCAAACCAGACCACAGACAAACGTTCTCTGGGCTGTAAAAAAGGGCTCGGGCGAAATTATCCCAAAGCCCTGATAAGACATAAGTTAACAACAGGTTGCGAAACGTAAAAACGTAAGATAAGTTTTATTTCTCTTGCGGGTAGCGCACACTGTTCTGATCAACGATGCCGATGTCAGGATATGCCAGGTTCGCTGAAAGGGTGAAGGGGCCTTTCGCGTTATCTGCACGAATGTGCATGGTAAAGGTCATACGGGATTCGATCGACTCGATAATATCGATGCTCGACACCTCCTTTCCATCCATATCGGTGATCGTAACCTCAATATTGGGGCGCTCAAGAAAAGGGGTCGTTTCCAGGTGGATGCGCACGCGGCGTTCATCCTCCGCCCATGGTTCTCCCCGCAGTTCGAGAATTCGTACTTCTTTGGGCGGAAGACCATCTTCAGGGGGTTGGTATGGTTGCCATCCGGTCATTGCGTTCTTTCTCCCTACGCCAATCATTATACCTGAAACCAGGGGAAGCTGCCGGAAGGTCAGGCGATCCGCCGGCATTCCATATAAAAGCGCTTTTCATGCGCTTCTCCCATCGAAAACGTCTTGCGAGGAAGCGAACCGTCTAATATGACCGTCTTGAAGAGATCGTTCTTGTCCATCGCCGGCAGGTAAAACCCGAGGTTTCGCGGTTGTGATCCCAGGTTACAAAGAATGTCGCTGCCGTGAACGTAGTCGATCTGCTCCGCGCCGCCCTGTTCCACCCAATGGTCCAGGAAGGCCTGCACCGAACCTGCCGCAAGCGTAGAGGGCGGCTGCGGCAGGGAAACCACTGCTGCGCCCTGTTCTGATATGATCCCAAAACGCTGCTCGCCGCCTGGCTGGTTCACAGATCGGATCATCTCTTTAGGGCTGCTGACCTGAGTAATGCGCGCCTGCCCGCCAAAGAAGTTTTGCAGGGGAGTTTCCCAATCCTGCTTGACCATAAAGAGAATCCGGTGAATTGGCTCAAACGCCAGCCCTTCATCATGCACATTTTCGACCTCTACAAGCGCATACCGGGCCGGATGGTCCATGCCTGCTGTTTGTTTCATCTTCTCCCATATGCTCTTGGCTGTGGCAAGCGAGTGGTTGCCGTCGCCGGCTGCGAAAAGCAGCACGCCGTATTCGTCCCCAACCTGGTAATGGCGGCGGAACCGCTGCGAATCTGCCAGATCGCGGAGTGCGTTTACGACCTGATTTTCCAGGTCCGCGTCGCTAACCAGGTACCCGCGCAGGTGACCGCTTTTGCCCATGAGCCGGGTATCGTAAAGCGGTCTGAGCCGGCTGAGATTCTGCTGGAGCGGTTCGATCACGGTCCGTTCCGGGTCGTCAATCAGCATGATGATATGAGGCAGTTCAAGCGGCGCGCCTTCACGAATTCGAATTCGCGGAGGCAGTCGGTCAAGAATGGTACCCTCGGTAGCGCGAATCAAGGACTGCGAGCCGGGCCTGAAATCATAATGCTCAAGATCCAGCGCCATCATAAGCCCGCGGCGCGTTTTTCCGCTCACTGTTCGTTCCACGTAGATCATGCCGTGATAAGGAACAAGCAGATTATTGTCAAGATACTGGCGCATAAACTGTTGTGAGCGCTGAATGCGCGCCGGCTCTTCGTCTGTGCCAAGATAGACCTCAGGCAGGATCAGGTTAAGCGTCGAAGGCGCGCTGCCGACGGTTTCCTCTACTGCCTGCCAGTAATCGGGCTGCGATGTGTACTGGTCGCAGGCGATCACCGCCCATTTCTCTAAGTCGATGCTGCTGTCTGGCAGTAAAATCTCGCCCACCTGTACGCCGATATCTGGATAATTTCTCATGCGGCAACCTCATTTAACCAACAGGTTTCGGATCCGGTGTGTTAACTGCCAGGAAGCGGCAGTTCCATTCCCTCGGCTTTCTATTGTACTCATTTCGAAATTAAGTTACACCGTTTACAGAGAATAAACTGGCAGTTTCGCGCCAAATAAAAGGGGTTTATCCAAACATTCTTTTTTGGATAAACCCCTGACTCTCAGCAGAGATGCTTTCCCGGCTTAATAATGGTCGCTGTACGCTTCCTGATCTTGCCCGGTTGCATTTTCCCAGCTGTGGCGAATTGCATTTTTAAAGCGATCCCAGGTGCTCTGGTGTTCGCGCTCCCAGTTCCGCCGGACATCCGATTCAATCATTTCCCAGGTCTTGTTTTTATACCGGGCGTCGCTTGCTAATCCATGACCATACTGATAAGCAGGTACATAATGCTCGTATGGGTAACCGGTTTCCGCCAGGTAGGTATTGTAATGATTCATATAGACCGGGTTTTCTGGATCAAAGTCGGCGATCGTTCCTGAATAAGCGACCTGCGAGCGGTCCTCTACATCGACGTCGGCTGTTGAGCCCGTATTGGCAATGACGCCGGGCTGGCGGTTTGCGGTGGTTTGCGCCGGTTCTTCATCGGGGTGAAAACCCGTCCAGCCTTGCTTTCGCCAGGATGTCGCGCGCTCGTGAATATCGATCGGGTTATACCGGTTGAGGATATCGATGATCTCATCGGTGTTTTGCTCATCTGCCTGAACGGTCAGGAGCACGCCGCCGCGGCGAACGCCTTCAGCATAGTATTCGGCTTCTTCTTCCGGAATTCCCAGGCCAATTAATGCCCCAAGCAGTCCCCCGGTAACGCCGCCGGCTACTGCCCCAACCCCTGCGCCGGTGAGGGTAGAAAGGGCAACTGCCAGCGGACCGGCTGCGAGTACCGGACCAATGCCCGGGATCGTCAATGCTCCAAGCCCCACTAACAATCCACCGATTCCGCCAAGCGCCGCGCCAATACCGGCTCCCACACCTGCGCCTGCGCCGGTCTCATCGGCAACGGTGTCTGTTTCTGACACCGAAACTCCACCAGCCGCGCCGCCGGCGTTCCGCGTGACCAGGCTGATATTATCTCGGGGAAAGCCGCGATCGACCAGTTCTTTTACAGCCTCACTCGAAAACCGGTAGTCGTCGTAGATTGCTACAATCGTTCGTGTCATATTTCCTCCTTATCCGGCGAAACGCACGGTTAAATTCTACGGGTATCTATACTTAATTTAGCCTTCTGGCTAACCACTCTCAAGACGGGCTTATCCTTTGAACTGGTAGGATCTTCCCTAAAAAGGCATAGAATTAAAATCTTTGAGGCTCACAACGGCCATCCAGGGAGGGCGGTCGTTAGCCTCAAAGATATGTTTTCAGATGTAAGATGTTATTCGTGCGTTGGGGTTAAGCTTCAAACATATAAGCAATGCCCATACAGCCGGGGCCTACATGCGTTCCGAGGACCGGGCTGACATCAGCCAAAAAGGCTTCGCTGATTTCGCTTTTGTCAAAGCACTGCTGCGCGCGTTCTAAAAGCTGGCGAGCTGCTTCGGGAACGTTTCCATGCAGGCTGGCAATGTGAACAGGCCTGCGATTGCCGACGCGATCGACAAAAAGCTCCAGCAAGCGGTCAATAGCTTTGTTCATGGTACGAACGCGTTCAATTGCTTCAATTCTTCCATCGCGGATTTCAAGAATTGGTTTCAAATTTAGCGCTGTACCCAGAAAAGCCGCTGCGCCGCCAATCCGCCCGCCGCGGCGAAGGAATTCGAGCGTGCTGACAACAAACAAAACCCCGCTGTTCTTTTGAGCCTCTTCTACAATCTTGCAGCACTCCTGCAGCGTGGCTCCTTGAGCGGCTGCCCTGGCGGCGCTCAACACCTGGAAGCCCATCGCCATGGCTGTCGTTTTCGTGTCGACAACCTCAATGCGCGAGCCTGGGAAGAGTTCGCGGGCCTGCATTGCCGAATCATAGGTTCCGGAAAGCTTGCTTGAAATATGCATACTGAGGATATGATAGCCTTCCTCGACCAGCGGACGGTAGATCTCTGCAAAGGCTGCGGGTGACGTTTGTGAGGTGGTTGGCATCGTTTTCGTCGTCTGTAAACGCTCAAAAAACTGTCTGGGCTGGATGTCGATGCCGTCGCGATAAGTCTCATCACCCCAGACAACCTGTAATGGCGCAACACAAATCGGATGATTCTTTAGGACGTCTGCGGGTATATTCGCAGTACTATCCGTGACTACAGCCACTTTGGCCATGAAAATAATTCCTCCTCGGTTCGGTTCTTTCAGGCTGAGAACTGCCCGATTAGATTATAATAAACCGGTATTGAGACGATTATAATGAATTAACACTTTCTATCTGGAAACGTTACGACAAACAGATGGATTTTGCCGGAAGATTTTTGTCTGGCGTTTGACAGAAAGGGGAAAGGATCTTAGAAAGAGTCCGCAGGAGTATTCGAGCGAGTCTTCTTTTAAGCGACCCTTGACCTTTCACGTCTTACCAGCTAAAATCCAGTGTTGCGCCTTCTACCCGTTGGGGGAGAGGGGTCATAATTGATTTGATTTTTGAGTTAAACCGTTGTGTTTGAAAATTTAACTGAGCGACTAGACCACATATTTCAAGAGATCCGGCGGCGCGGGAAGCTAACGGAAGAAGATGTAGACCGCGTGATGCGTGAAGTGCGCATGGCTTTACTTGAGGCCGATGTGCATTACAGCGTGGTTAAGAGCTTCGTTGGCCGTGTTCGCGAGCGAGCTGTGGGTGTAGAGGTCAGTAAGGCGCTCAATCCCGCTCAGCAGGTGATTAAGATTGTCAATGAAGAGTTAATCGCTACGCTGGGCGAGCCAGAACGCTTGAATCTAAGCGGTCCGCGTCCTCGGGTGATTATGCTGGTCGGTTTGCAAGGCGCGGGGAAAACCACCGCGGCAGCCAAGCTGGCGCGCATTCTGCGCTCGCAAGGCGAACGCCTGATGCTGATTGCTGCTGACCCTTATCGCCCTGCCGCTGTGCAACAGCTTCAGACGTTGGGCGAGAAGGTTGGCGTGCCGGTTTTCTTCGAGCAGGGCCTCAAACCCCCAGATGTGGTTGCTCATGCTTATGATCAGGCGCAGAAAGGCGGATATTCGGTGGTTATTGCCGACACCGCCGGCCGTTCACAGCTTGATGACGCGCTGATGAATGAGCTCCGCGCCATTTGTGACAGGGTCCCTGCGGCTGAAATCTTGCTGGTCGTTGATGCGATGATCGGTCAGGAGGCGCTGCATGTTGCGGAAGGTTTTCGTGACGCCATCCCACTCACCGGCCTGATCCTGACCAAGATGGACGGCGACTCTCGCGGCGGCGCGGCGATTTCGATCCGCAGCGTCACCGGGGTTCCAATCAAATTCCTGGGGACGAGCGAACATCTTGACGGGATGGAGATCTTTGACCCGAAGCGGTTGGCTTCGCGTATCCTTGGAATGGGAGACGTGATCGCCCTGAGCGAGCGGGCGCAGGCTACATTTGATGAAAAGGTGGCGCAGGAACAGGCCGAGAAGATGTTGTCCGGCCAGTTCACCCTGGAGGATTTTTATAAGCAGCTCCAGCAGGTTCGTAAGATGGGGCCTTTTGCTCAACTGCTTGAAATGCTTCCCGGCGGCCTGGGACAGGCTGCGCGCAGCATTGACCCCAAGGAAGCGGAAGCACAGCTTAAAATGACCGAGGCGATTATCAATTCGATGACTCGCCTTGAGCGGCGTAACCCTGACGTGCTGAATGCAAGCCGCAGGCGCCGTATTGCGCGCGGCTCGGGAACGGATGTTCAGGACGTAAACCGGCTGATCAAACAGTTCCGCGAGGCGCAGAAGATGTTTAAAATGCTGCAGAAAACAGGCGGCAAAGGATTGCCGCGCCTGTTCGGCTAGTCTGGTGGTACGAAGAGGATTCGCGCGCGCCTTCCGCGTTCCCTCACCCTCTTTATATTATCAGGCTGGTGACCTCTTCGAGGAAACTCGATCTAGTTTTTGTCAAGGAGAAATACTTCAATGGTTCGAATTCGTTTACGCCGCGTTGGTTTGAAGGGCCAGCCCAGCTATCGCATTGTCGCCGCAGATTCAGAAGCTCCGCGCGACGGCCGCTTTTTAGAGATTATCGGTTTCTACAACCCGCGCACTGAGCCCGGCACTGTGGAAATTAAGGAAGACCGCTTATTCGACTGGATGAGCAAGGGCGCTCAGCCAAGCGATTCGGTCGTGAAGATCCTCAATATGGTCGGCGCTATGGATCGTTTCAAGCGGTTTAAAGCCGGCGAATCGCTCGATACGCTGATGGCCGAAGCTGCTCAGGTTTACGAACAGCGCAAAGGCAGCCCGAAGACTCGTCCGGTCGCAAAGTAAGATCTAATGAATGTAGTTCGCAGACTGATCATCTGCGAATTGGAAATTGTAACCGTCGGGAAAGCCTTAAGTGGCCTTTTGGCGATTGGCTCTAGATGACTGCCAGGATCCATATGAACCACTTACGAAAGGAGAAACCGTGAAGGAACTGATCGAATATATCGCCCAATCGCTTGTCGATAACCCCAGCAAGGTAGAGGTGGACCAATTGCGAGGTAGCGGCGGAAAGACTCGCCTGGAACTGCGGGTTGCTCGCGAGGATATGGGGCGTGTGATCGGAAAAGGCGGCCGGGTTGCAAATGCCATGCGGGTTTTACTGCGGGTTGCTGCAGCTCGGGAGGGAAAGCAAGTTTCTTTGGACGTGATAGAGCCACGATGAAACGGCGAGGGCAGGTTTCCCCCGACCAACTACCACAAGATCCATCAACAGGCTCGCCCTCGCCGGGCGAGCCTGATTTCATTGCGGTTGGCCGGCTGCGCCGTCCCCACGGCGTTGGGGGCGAGGTTTTGATGGATATATTGACGCAGTTCCCCGAGCGACTTCATCCGGGGAAAGTCGTCTATTT
>Ga0134094_1000499_pt1 | contig 47154 bp, 43 predicted proteins | sample 5_1taG_FD_94458 | JGI IMG/M metagenome (GOLD analysis project Ga0134094, IMG submission 94458) | Switchgrass degrading microbial communities from high solid loading bioreactors in New Hampshire, USA - 5_19_20_110_A1 metaG | ecosystem: Engineered > Bioreactor > Semi-continuous > Anaerobic >... | reverse complement strand
CTGCTTCCCCCATACATTGTTTATTTGCACTTTCAATGATAGGGGATTGGTCTGGCAGAGTGGTCCACTTTTTCGCTAGCGTTTTTATCTTTTTTGGATCACTTTTATGTTAGCGTATACAATCCGGGAGCAGATGCAGGCGGAAAACATGCTTAACAATGCTTTGCGTTCTTTGTTTGCGGTAGCGGAAGCCTACCCGGACCTGAAAGCCAATACCAACTTCCTGCAGCTGCAAAACGAACTCTCGGATACGGAAAGCAAAATCGCTTTTGCCCGCCAATTCTATAATGATACCGTGCAAAAATACAATACCAAGCTGGAGATGTTTCCTAGCAACCTGGTAGCGGGTATGTTTGGATTTGCCGCGGCTGATTATTTCACCCTTCAGGGCGAGCCAGATGCTCGTCAAGGGGTAAAAGTGGAATTTTAAAAGGGGAATTCGGTATGACAATTAAAAAATATGCCCGTGTTTTGCGTAATGCGGCTTTAAGTTTCCTTATAGGTTGGTTTTTGATGATGACCTGCATGGTCACCTGGGTTTGGGCTGATGACCGCTATTTTACCATGGAGCAAATTATTGTAGATGCCCAGGTGCTTCCCGATGCATCTATGCAAGTGACAGAAAGGCTGACTATAGAGTTTTCCGGGCAATGGAACGGCTTTTTTGTGAAGATTCCCCAGGATGGTTCTCCGGTTACGGATGTACAGGTAAGGGAAAACGGCCGGCCCTATGAATTCAATCCCGGTACCGAATACGGACCGCCGGGAACCTTTCTGGTTAAATCCGAAGTTGATGGGATGGTCGTTGACTGGAGCATAAACGCTCGTGATCAAGTACGTACTTTTGAACTGTCCTACCGGGTGGAAAATGCCGTCCAGATACATACTGATGTGGCCGAGCTCTATCGGAAATTCATTAATGAAGACAACGGCAATGAGATTTCTTATCTCCAGGTGAATCTGACTCTCCCACCGGGAGCGGAACAATTCAAGCAGGGAGAAGATATTCGCATCTGGGGACACGGTCCCCTGACCGGGGTGATTGAATTTGCCGGGCCTGATAAAGTGGTCTTGGAAGTAAGCGACCTGCCTGCCTATACCTTTATGGAAGGCCGGGTTGTCATGCCGGTCAGCCTCTTTGCAGGTGCTCCGAAAGAAGCCTATACGAACAAGCCGGCTCTGGAGCAAATCTTGGCCGAGGAACAAAAATGGGCCGACCAGGCTAACAGGCAGCGGACCCTGGCGCGCGTGGAAAATGGCATTGGGGCAGGTATAATAGCTGTGGCCCTGTTGACGGTCTTCCTGTTGTGGCGCAAATACGGGCGCAAACACCCCACCGTTTTCGATGGTGATTATTACCGGGAGCTGCCCGCTGACTACAGTCCCGCGGAGCTAAGTGTGCTGTGGAATTTCCAGGCCATGAACACCAATGACCTCACGGCTACCATCATGGACCTGGCTCGCCGCAAGTTCCTTTCTCTGGAAGAAGCCACCGTCCAGGCCAAAAAACTCTTTGGCAGCAAAGAAGTTGCTACCTTCCGGATTAACTTCTTACCGCCCCCTGAGCCTACCTCCCTGCGCAAACCGGAAGAAGCGGTGCTTAGGCCCCACGAAGCCAAACTTATTGATTTTCTCAAAAAAGAAGTCGGCGGCGGCAAGGATTATATATATCTGACGGATATAGAAGAATATGCCAAAGAGTACGGGGCAGACTTTCTAGACTTCTGGAGTACGTGGACTACTGGCATTATCGGCAGATGCGAGAAGTACAATTTCTTTGACAACAATGGCAGGATGCTGCTTTTCACCGTGTTAACCGGAATAGTTCTTGCGGTGCTGGGGTTTATCATGGCCCTGAACATAGGAACTATCGGCTGGGCCACCTTTATTGCCGGCCTTATTATACTCATAGTCCCGCTTTTTTTCCGGCGACGCTCGGTGACCGGGCAGGAGGATTATGTGCGTTGGCAGGCTTTCAAACGGTTTTTGGAGCATTTTTCGGAAATGGAGCGCCATGAGATTCCCAGCCTCAATATCTGGGAACACTACCTGGTCTATGCGGTAACCCTGGGGGTGGCCAAAGAAGTCATCCGGCAGCTGGAAGTGGTCTTTCCCAATCTGCAGGATGGAGATTACCGCTTCGGTTACGGGTGGATGAGGTACAGATCTGGTCGTTCCGATATGCTGGCCCTTGCCAATACCTTTGAGGGAATCGGCAGTTCCCTGGAAAGAGCTATGCAATCCGCCGAAAAGGCGGTCAGCAAGTCATCATCCGGCTCCGGCGGCGGGGGAGGATTCTCCGTCGGAGGAGGCGGCGGAAGAGGCGGCAGCAGTTACGGGGGCCGGTAGGATTGAGAAGTGAGAAGTGGGAAGTTGGAAGTTGGAATTGGGAAGTTGGGAGTGAGAAGTGTGGTATAGATTACGATGAATGAAAATATAGTTGCAGGATTTCACAGCAATTGTCACCTGCGGCGCAGGCCACGATGAATGAAAAGTCACCATTTGTGTCATTGCGAGCGCAGCGAAGCAATCTCGAATAGTGCCTGCAGGTATGTTGAACGAGATCGCCACGGCACTTCGTGCCTCGCGATGACACGGCGAAAGCTATTTTCACAGCAATGGCAATAGCTACTGCATTTGCTGAGATAGCTTCTTGCTCAACTCCAGTAAGGTGCCACGGTTATTCTTTTGAGGCTCCTCCAGGACGATTTCCAGAAGCTGATTTAGCAGCTTGCCCATACCGGGACCCGGCTCTATACCGATTTCCATTAAATCATAACCATTGACAGCCAGATCCTCGATGGTTAAGGGATGCTTTTCCCGGAGAATCTGCTCTATTTCCGCCTGCATTTCCTCCAGGGAGGTAAAGTCAAAAGGCGGTGCCGAACCCAGTATATCGGCTTTTTGCAGATCATACAGGTCCTGCAGGTTGTGTTCACCCACTTGGCTTACCAGCTTTTTGAGATTGGCATTGCGAAATCTGGCAAAACGAGTCATATGGGCGCCGACCAGAGTGGTAATATCCTCAATGGTTTTATGGTCATATCTCAGGCGCTCCAGAATCTGGCGGGTTATCTCCTGGCCTTTGAGATGATGACCGTAAAAGTGGCCCACTCCCTTTTCATCCCGGGTGAAAGTGGCGGGTTTGCCAATGTCATGCAGGAAAGCTGCCCAGCGTACATTGAGACGAGGAGGGACCCCGTCCAAAACCGCCAGAGCGTGCTGGAAAACATCCTTGTCATGGTTCTTGTTGTACTGGTCAAAGCCCACCATAGGCATGGCTTCGGGAATTATATATTCCAATAGATTATGCTCCAGCAGCAGCCTGATTCCCAGAGAAGGGCGGTCCGATACCAGTATCTTATTTAGCTCCTCCCGGATTCTCTCTATGGAAACCTGGCTGATCGAGGGGTAACACTCAGCCATTGCCTCAGTTACCGATGGATGCAGGGTGAAACCCAGGCAGACCGCAAAGCGTATAGCCCGCAGCATTCTCAAGGGATCTTCCTGGAACCGCTCCCGGGATTGGTTCAGCGGGGAGCGGATAATTTTTTCCCGGAGGTCTTCCCGGCCTCCAAAGGGGTCATAGATTACTCTTGCTGCATCTATGGCTATGGCATTGATGGTAAAATCCCGGTGCCGCAGGTCCTCACTCAAGCTGCCCTGTCCGATGTCCAGGCCCTTAAAGGTGGAGACTTCCACCGGCACTCCATCCATAAACACCGTCACCGTTCCGTGTTTGATGCCGGTGGGCACGGTCTTGGGGAATATAGCCATGATTTCCCGTGGAAGGGCAGAGGTAGCCACATCAAAATCAGTGGGCGGCTGTTCCAAAAGCAGATCCCGTACGCATCCGCCTACGGCATAAGCTTCTTTATTGTGGCTGTTTAACGTTTCCATTATTTTTATGACATAAGGGGGTAAAGTCATGATGTCAAGCCTTTCCTTAAGAAACTCTACATATCAATTATCCATGAGAAGCTTTGTTTCGCCAACTATTATTAACTTAACAGCCATAAAAAAACCGGACTGTTCTGGGTATAATACAGTCCGGTCGGATTAACTGCCAGCAGTCTTGAATTAAAAGAAGCCCAGGCTGGAAACGGGAACGTGAAATTCGATCTTGTTTCCGCAAGATATGGAATAGTCATTAAACTCCCGGTGCGAGAGCTTGATCCTGATCTGATGTCCCACATCAACCGAAAGGCTGACAAAATCCTTCTGCAAAGATATGCCGGTAACAATCCCCTGGAAACAATTCCCCGAGCCGGGCTCACTGCCCAGACGCACATCTTTGGATGAGAAGTAGATATAGGAAAAACTCTGCCCGTTGGCTGGCGGAGCAGGGAATACCAGCTGTTCATTGCACTTGAAAGTGCCGTCCATATACCGGCCGGGAATAATATTTTCTATCCCCAGAAAAGTTGCTACCTCCAGACTATTGGGATGGCTGAATACCTCATGGGCAGTTCCGGTCTGGGCCAGAGTACCATTGATCATAACTCCTACATGGGTAGCCAGGTTTATTGCTTCGTTGAAATCGTGAGTAATGTGCAGGATTGTGGTTTCGAACTCTTCATGGATTCTCTTCAGCTCTAATTGCAGGGCTTCTTTGCTGTTTGGGTCCAGAGAACTGAGGGGTTCATCCAACAAAAGGATGGTAGGCTCAATAATCAGGACTCTGGCCAGAGCTACCCGTTGCTGTTCTCCGCCGCTGAGAGTTAAGGGGTACCTATCCAGCAGGTGGCCGATGCCTAACAAATCTACCAGACGTTTCATTTTATCCATTGCCTGGCTCAAGGGGAAGCACTTCCTGGCACCAAAGAGGATATTGTCCTTGACAGTCATGTGCGGGAACAGCATGTAGTCCTGATAGACAAATCCCATTTTTCTGGCTTCCGCCGGCAGACGAGTAATATCTTTATCGTATAAGTATACCCGGCCTTGGTCAGGACGGTGAAAACCGGCGATTATCTCAAGCAAAACGGTTTTGCCGGTGCCCGAGGGGCCAAGTATTACAAAATACTGGCCCCGGTCCACTTGCAGGTTGATGTTGTTAATGGCAAAATCCCCTAATCGCTTAGAGACGTTTTCCAGTTTCAGCATTACCATACCCCGTCCTTTCCACGGTCAAGTACTGTGGTCCCGGAGCCCAGGCCTTCGAATACCAGCAATGAGGCAACTGAAATCACTATCAATATGGTAGCAGCAGCCATAGCCAGGCTCAGTTCTCCAGTAGACATATTAAGGAATAGCGATAGGGGAAGGGTTTCGGTTTTCAGCCGGGTTGCTCCTGCTAACATCAGTGCGGCACCGAATTCTCCCAAAGCCTTAGCCCAGGTAATAATGACAGCTGCCATAATACCGCCCTTGGCTAAAGGCAAAGTTATTTTTACAAAGGTTTCCAACTGGTTGTAGCCCAGACTGCGGGCTACAAATTCCATGCGAGTACTGACTGAACTAAAAGCGGTATAAATTACTTTGACCATGTAGGGAACATTTACAAAATACTGGGCTAAGATAATACCTTTTACCGTAAATACGAATTGCAGTCCAATACTGGCCAGGTGGCGACCGAATTCAGTAGTCCCGAACAATAGCAGCAGGGCTACGCCTGAAACGATCGGCGGCAGGGCCAGGGGAACATCCAAAACCGTATTGATTATGAACGCAAACCTTGATTTAACCCGGGCCAGGTAATAGGCTACCGGTATAGCCGTAACAATGCAGAGAAAAGTGGATATGAGGGAAGTATAAAGGCTTAATTTAATGGCAAATATTATCTCTGCACTCTGCAAACTGGTCTTAAAATCAGGGATTCCTCTTATGAAAATCAGCGATACACTGGCTGTAATCAAGATAACCAGCAGAATCCCCACCAGGAAATTACTCAACCGGAAGGCACTGTTTACTATGGAATTATAAAACCCGCCTTTATTTTTCATAGAGTCTGTATCCTAGCTCCTTGAATATTTCTCTTCCTTCACCAGTTGCACAAAACTCAATGAACTTGGCTGCCATTTCCTTGTTTTCGGCACAAGTCAGCTCTACTACTGGGATAGTCTTGATCTGGTTTTCCTCGTCGGGAATGGGTATGGTTTTGATTTTATCCTTGGCGTTTACCGTGTTTTCTTCCCATACTATGGAGGCATCAATTTGACCTAGTCCCAGGTAGGCAATAAGTTCGTTAACAGTGGGAGTGCGTACTTCCACATTCTTCTCGACATCAGCCAGAATGCCTTTGTTTTCGAATAATTTGTCGGCAATTTTACCAATGGGATTGGCGGAAGGATCTCCCAGGCCCACTTTCACGCCCGGCTTGGCAAAATCCTCAAGCCCGGTAATGCCGGCAGGGTTATCAATAGGAACGGCAATTATCGGTACATGGTAAATGACCCGCTGCTCTCTGGCTACCATATTTTCCTGGCGTAACGGTTCAACTTCTTCCTCGGCTCCGGGTACGAAAAGATCTCCCTGTTTCAGCAGCAGTATCTGGCTGCAGTTTTGGGCAGACCCACCATAGGTATATTCAACTTTGCAGTTATATTTCTCTTCAAAAGCAACCCCGATTTTATCCATAGCCTCACGCAACCCTGCACCAGAGTAAACATGCAGGGTACTGGGTTCATACGTTACTTCCTCTTCTGCTGGGGCTGGTTCTGTGTTATCCGCGGCATTATCCTGAGAGCCGCATCCTACTAAAGCAAATACCATCAGCAAGCTTAACAATAACACCAATAATTTCTTAGAAACCTTCATCCCTTATTCCCCCTCACTTTATTTTGACTTGAAACACAACCTGGGTATTTGATTGATACTGGCTACGGCAGCACAGGTGGTACCGTAAAAGTAGTAGGGTTTATTGCCAACGCTGTTGAGAATGGGCTGGTAAGTCCCGTTGGCCAGTACGGTGCCGGTAATAAGCAGCACCTCTGCGCTATTGATAAGCCTGTCCGTATCTGTGGCACCGTCCCATACTTCTACACCATACCTGGTCTGCCCAATATTATCGGGATTCAGATCAGTAATAAACACATGGTCAGGCCCGAATTCTTTGCTGCAGGCCTCCAGCAGAGCGGGTTGATAACCGATGATTCCTACCCGGCAGGGACCATACTTTTCCCGTAAAAAACTGCACACCAGAGCAGCACATTCCTCCGGTTCGTTGTTAACGCAATGAATAGTACGGTCAGTTTTGCCCATTTTGCGGGCTAGGGCATTAAGAGTAGCTATCAGTAAAGCCTGGTGTCCGGGACGGTCCGGATCCAATTCCAGTACATCCTTGACCAAACCCTCAAAGACTAAAGGGTCACCGGTAAATGCCTGACCGGCAAAGCCGTCGATTTCCGCCTGCATTAGCACCTCCTTGCCATGCAGCAAAGGGAAATCCTTGCGATCGGGATTGCCGATGGCTTCTTCTGGGGTAAGGGCGCGACTGCTTACCGTCACGGCGAGGTTTTCGGTTTCCCCATGTTCCTCGAGCAGTGCAGCCAATATCTGCCGGGCATCTTGAAAAGTCATTTTCTCACCTCCTTGTTCATGGTTCAGACCGTGGTGTTCGGAATGCGGGTGATCGGAAAGCGGGTGAATAGAAAAGGGCTAAACTCATAAAGTTTAGCCCAGCGCGAATATCCATAACATGGATTAGCTGTGAATTTTCTTTCCGCACCGGGAGGCATAGCCGTTTCCAGCTATACCCTATCGGCCTTATACCGTAACATCTGTCCCAGGTATAGAGGCTCGAAAATTCCAGACCACCAATAGTATTTAATTATCTCCAGACAACAACATTCGACGTTAAAAAACAAATTCCTGCTCACCATGTCTTTCTATGTATAACTTAATATTTTTTAACTATTATTAGGATAAATAATTATTGTGCTTACAATATTTGTTATTGATGGTACAATACAACTAGCATAGAATTTATTGATAATTTAAAATACCTGAACCGCAATTGGATGTTAAGGTTTGCAGGGCCACATATATAATAAAAGCCTGGGCTAATCATTTTCCAATAGATATCTCAATGGTATAATATTTAAAATGGGAATAAAGGAACCGGAGAAAGGTGGAGAAATAACCATGATAAAAGAATTTGAAACCGTTAAACTGGAAATCAAAGACAACGGAGTTGCGATCGTAACTTTAAATCGCCCCAAGTATATGAACGCTTTTAATTATGAGATCTGTCGGGATTTCCCAGCAGCCTGCCAGGAAGTAAAGGACCAGGAGGCTAAAGTTTTAATAGTTACCGGAGCCGGTGCTGGATTCACTTCCGGCGGTGATGTATCTGTACTGGCGGCGATGGATAGTCCGGCCAAAGCCAAATGGACCTATGACCAGTCAACCAAGGTGGTTCAATCCGCTTATGAAATGGAAATACCAGTCATTGCAGCAGTAAACGGCGCGGTTGCCGGAGCGGGACTTGCTCTGATGATGGCTTGTGATATAATTATTGCTGCCGAAAATGCTAAGCTTGCCTTCAGTTTTATCAATGTAGCCTTTACCTCCGACAGCGGAGCATCCTTTTTCCTGACCCGCCTGGTAGGATACCAGAAAGCTGCGGAAATACTTATGTTCGGCAAGGTTTTATCTGCTCAGGATGCGGAACGGTTAGGCATTGTCAATAAGGTGGTACCTGCTGACCAGCTTATGGACGAAGCTTTGGCCTGGGGGAATAAACTGGCGGCTGGTCCTGGCTTCACCCAAAGGCTGGACAAAAAACTGCTGCGGGCGGCTATGTTCAATGATTTCTATGCGCAGGCCGAACTGGAGAGCATGTATCAGATACTCACCTGGGCTTCCGATGACTTTAAGGAAGGGACTCAGGCATTTCTTGAAAAACGTAAACCGCAATTCAAGGGAAGATAATGGTTATTCATGGATCTTGTCACAAAAGGCTGTTTCCTGATGGAAGCGGCCTTTAGCTTATTTAAAGACCACACAAAAACCTATAATCTATAATCCACATAAATATGGTAGCTTTTACTTGCCCCTGGGAAAGAATATCCCCTATGATGTATATAATAACCCTGCCGCAAAAAGGGAAAGGAGGAATAGGAATGAGTGCTATAAAGATAACAGAGCATGTTCACTGGGTAGGAGTTCGAGACCGCAATTTGCGTATTTTCGATATAATCATGACCGCTGAAGATGGAACCAGTTACAATTCCTATTTGGTCAAGGGCTCCGAAAAGACTGCCTTGATTGACTCGGTGAAGGTGAAGTTCTGGGACGAGCACCTGAACAGGCTGAAAGAACTGGTTGATCCGGCTGCTATTGATTATTTGATTATCAGCCATGCTGAACCTGACCATACCGGATCCATTGAAAAATTCCTGGATATTAATCCGAACGTTACCATTTTCGGCAGTGATGCAGCTATAGATATTCTGAAAGAAATCGCCAACCGCAGCTTTAAATACCAGGTAGTTAACCATGGCGACAAACTGTCCCTGGGTAACCTGACCCTGACCTTTTTAAGTGTTCCCTTTTTGCATTGGCCAGATTCCATCTATACATACTTGGAGGAGGAAGGCATCCTGTTTTCCTGCGACTCCTTTGCCAGCCATTATCCGGATGAAAAACTGTTTAATGACCTGGTAGACGGGGACTTCCTCCATGCTTACCAGTACTATTTTGACAAAATTATAGGTCCCTTCAAGCCCTACGTATTGGAAGCTCTGGAGAAAATCAAAGATTTGGAGATAAAGATAATCTGCCCTGGTCATGGTACAGTGCTGCGCAAAGATATACCTTACTATATTGAACTTTACCGGCAGTGGGCAACGGTGCCGAAATACTACAAAGATGATCTGCCCCGTATAGTGGTAGCTTATGTCAGCGCATACGGATATACCAACAGCTTGGCTGACAGCATTATCGACGGGATTAACTCTATGGGCAGCTTTTACATTGAAAAACATGATATGGTTTATGCTGATTTGGACCTGGTGGTGCAATCAATTGACCAGGCGGACGGGCTCCTTATAGGTTCACCGACCATCAACGGCGATACCCTGCCGGTTATCTGGCAGCTGCTGACCAGACTCTCTCCCATAAACCACAGCGGAAAATTAGCCGCTGCTTTTGGCTCCTATGGGTGGAGCGGGGAAGCAGTGCCCAGCATTGAATCCCGTTTGAAAGCCCTGCGCATGCAGGTTATCCCGGGAATGCGGGTACGGCTTAAACCCACCGCCAGTGACCTGGATAAGGCTTTTATGTTGGGAGTAGAGTTTGCCAAAGCCATCCAACAGAAAAAACAGGAGGTATCCAAATTGAAGTGGCGCTGTCTGATCTGCGGACATATTCATGAAGGACCAGAACCGCCGGAAGTTTGCCCGGCCTGCGGAGTAGGCAGGGAGAACTTTGAACTGGTACAGGCAGAGGAAGCTTTCAGAAAAGATACCGATGAAAAATTTGTGATCATCGGCGGAGGTATTGCAGCACTCTCGGCTGCCGAAACGATTCGGGAACGCAATAAAACCGCTTCTATAACCATGATAACTGATGAACCGGTGCTTCCTTATTACCGGCCTATGCTGTCCGACTACCTGGGAGCGGACATAGAAGGGGAGCGGTTGTTTATCCATGATCTGGCCTGGTATCGGGATAAAGGTATTGAGGTTATTACCAGCCAGCCGGTTACCAAAGTGGATACCAAAGCCAAGCAGGTAGTGACTCAGGCAGGCACGGAGATTAGTTATGACAAGCTGATTATTGCCACTGGTGCCCGCAGCAACGTACCGCCCATTAAAGGAGCTGATATTCCCGGCGTTTATACTATGCGCAGCCTGGAAGACGCCCGTAAGCTGAAAGAAGCCCTGAAAAAAGCTAAAAAAGCAGTAGTAATTGGCGGAGGAGTATTAGGCCTGGAGGCAGTGGAGGAAATGGTAAGCCTGGGTATAGAGGTGGCAGTGGTTGAATATAATGAACGCCTTATGCCCAGGCAGCTGGACCCGGAGGCATCCGCCCGTTTGCAGAGCTTGATGGAAGCCAAGGGTATTTCTCTGTACTTAGGGGCATCCACGGAGGAGATTATCGGAAAAGATAATGTTGAGGCAGTTCGGATCAGCAACGGTCAGGTACTGCCTGCAGATGTGGTTTTGCTGTCTACCGGAGTCAAACCCAATGTAGAGCTGGCCAAGGAAGCCGGCCTGGAAGTCCAGCAGGGAATAGTGGTGGACAAGCAAATGCGTACCAGTGTGGATGGGATTTATGCAGTAGGAGATGTAGCCCAGTTCGGCGAGCGAGTGATCGGATTGTGGCCGGTATCCATGGAAATGGGCCGGGTTGCCGGTGCTGCCGCCGCCGGGGAATGGGTGGAGTTTAAAATGCCGACCCTTTCCACCATGCTGGCTGCTTTTGACCGTGAGATTTTCTCCATCGGAGAGGTCAATTGGCCTGCTGATCAGGTGCGTACCGTGGTTGTGGATGATCCCCCGGCTAATTACTTTAAGAAAAGCTATCTGAAAGATGGAGTGCTGGTAGGAGAAATAATTATCGCTCCGCGGGTAGACAGCAGTGAGAGTATGAGCAAGCTGGGTAAGGATGCTGAAGGCCAAAAGGTGCATAACAAGTGGAAATGCAAGATATGCGGGTATATACATGAAGGTCCGGAGCCTCCCGATGAATGCCCCGTTTGCGGAGCCAGCCGGGATGACTTTGAGCCGGTCGACTAAAATAAAGGAATAACCGTTCTGCCCTTTCCGGGGCAGAACGGTTGCTATGGTGGTGCTGTGATTTGTCTTATTTGTTAATAGTAGTGGTGGGCATGGCGGCTGGATTGATGGGTGCCATTTTGGGTATAGGCGGTGCCATAGTTATGCTGCCGGCTACAGAATTATTGTTACATTTACCCACAGCCAACGCTATCGGTACCACCTTGTTCGCGGTGATGTTCACCGCAGTATCAGGAGCCTGGGGCCATTACCGGCAGGGCAATGTAAACCTGGCCTGGAGTTGGCGAGTGGGGCTGGGAGGAGTAGCCGGTGTATTGCTGGGTTCCTATATATTTAAGGAATACCTGAGCAGCCGGGAACAGCTGTTAACCTTGCTGCTTGCGGTTTTATTTGCCTTTATGGCTATCCGTATGGCCAGGGATACTATCCGGGAGATAAAGAATTCCCATCAGGAGCAAGCCCAATCAGAACCCCAAACCCCTCTTTGGACGATGCCCCTCATCGGCCTAGTAGTAGGCTGTTTGACCGGTGTACTGGGATTGGGAGGAGGATTTCTGATTGTACCGGCTATGATTTGGCTGTATGGGGCTTCTCCTTATTTAGCGGTTGGAACCACCCTGTTATCCATCTTCCCGGTAACGGCAGTAGGGGCTATTGCCAAGTTAACCCAGGGCTTTGTTGTGTTACCAATAGCCCTGTTAATGGGAGTCGGCACTCTTATCGGTGTTCAGCTGGGAGTTCCGGTTACCCGGTGGATTAAGCCGGTGGTTTTTAAAGCCGTATTTACCCTGCTATTTATCTTTCTTGCGGTTAATTACCTGTCCAGCTCAATATCTTAGCTTTTTGCCTCATTAAGTTTTCACCCATTTTTAACGATAACTTAAAAGTAAAAAATAAAATGGCTGAGGTGGCTCATGAGCCTAAGAGACAGACTTGTCAATTCAATGAAAACCAGCCCTAATCTCTGGATATGTGTTTGGGCTCTATTTCTGCTGAACCTGCTGATGGTGTATATATTGATAAGGGGTATGTCCTGGGCAGCGGGAATTATATTTGCCGTTTTATTATTGGCCGGTGCCCTGGCAGTGCTTTTTATAGCCAATTATAAACCGCCCGAACCGGAACTTGATGAAGATATACAAGCTCGCCTGGAAAAGCTCATGGAAGAAATCAGACCTTACTGTGAAGAAGTTTTCGATATCCAGGTCAAGAAAGCCTTACGGCCCATTGAATTTGAATATCGGGAGAAGTTCAGCCAGGGTCTGGCCTGGTTGTGGGAAAAAGTCGATGATTTTTATGCTCAAGTTGAACAAGTCACCCAGGATGGGCGCACCATATTCCAGCTTGTCAACCCTGCCCAGGAGGAAAAGGCTAAACTGGTAGAGAGCCTGCAGGAAGGTGCCCAGCAAGTTCTGAAGATCATTCAGGATTTGCAGAGACGCCGTTTTTATGATCAAGATGATATTTCCAGCCGGATTCAGGCCAAGATCACTGATTTCCGCAACAGTTTGCTGAAAGAGCGGCAGTACTACTATGAGTCGGTGTATAAGATACTATGGGAACAGGCCCGCTCTCAAGGCCGGGAAACAGAAATGGCTGACTACCTTAGCCCAGTCAAGCTGGGACAGCAGTTCAGCATAATTGTAGAAAAAAACCTGGCCAGCCGTGTAGCTGATTTTAACAACTCCCTGACGGAAGACCTGGAGAACTTTTCTGCCGATATAGTGGGACGTTTTCAGAAATCGACTGTTCACGTGCTCAATCATTTGCGGAATATGAAAAGTTTGCTGGAGAAATTGATTGACCTGTCCACTCATGAATCCCGGATGTTATTAAAGAGATTGGATGAGTACCTGCAGCAAGTAAGCCAGTTGGAAGAAAGAGCCGGTGAGATGCTGGTGAGCCTGGCCTGGCAGGATATCATGGTGGAAAAACGCTGGGGTGAGATTCAAGAACGCTTATTTTCAATCAAGGACAAGGTTATGGAAAATACCGAGGAAGGTGTACTGGAATCTATTGAAGGGGTGGTAGAGGAGGCTATCCCAGGATTGTCAGCAGTACCCCGGGATACCAGCCATGCTGTATTTTACAAGGCTCTTCTGGAGGCGGAATTAATCTATCAAACTTATATCAACCAGAAAATGCCCGAGGTTTTGGATGATGGGGTATACAGCCTGCTGCAGTTTATAAGACCTCTGGAAATACTGGCTGCCAACAGTATTCGCATCAGCGATGAAGGACTGAACCGGCTGAGGAAGAGAAAGAACCTGAACAAGGAAGGCGGTATTCAGTCCCTGTTTGACCAAGTACGTATGTCGGTGGAATTTCATTACCCCCAGGTAGCTAATATACTGGAAGGAGTTTTTCCCCGCAGATTTCAGCAGTTTGCCAGCAATCCCTATCTGAAGAATAAACCGGATAATCTGGATCAGGCCGCCTGGATGATCTTTAACGCGGCTTTAGACAGGCAGAATCTTACTGAAGACGGCTGCCTGCTGGTGGGATTGTTATTGGTAATTAGCCAAATTCGTGATAAGCATATTGATCCTTTTAACAACATACCGTTAGGAATGGAGGATAAAGAAGAAGTCCATATCGTAAGGGAGATTGTCTACCGGGCTATATCCATACTGGTGCAGAAGGACCTCAGCGAGTTCACCAGTAACCGGTCCCGGCAAGTTTTAGTAAATCAGCCATGATACCTGTAGATATGACCGGGGCTTTTTGAGAATATTATAGTCATAACCATCGCGTAAAGGAGAATAGAATGTTTCCTCTCAGGGATAGCATTCCCAGCCAGCATTTTCCCCTGGTTACAGTTTTGCTGATAATAACCAATGTGATTATTTTTGTGCATACCATTTCCCAGGGCCTGGTTGGTATGGAGCAAATTTTTTATACTTTCGGTTTGGTTCCAGCTTATTATTCCAGTCCTATAGGCGCTCCCATTGGTTACCTGTCCTTCATTACTTCCACATTTCTGCATGGAGGCTGGATGCATCTTATCGGCAATATGTGGGTATTATGGCTTTTTGGGGATAATGTTGAAGATCGCATGGGGTCAGGACGGTTTTTGCTTTTCTACCTGCTGTGCGGGATAATAGCGGGCATGACCCACTATTATGTTAATCCAACCTCCACCGTACCAGTGGTGGGAGCCTCGGGAGCAGTGGCAGGAGTAATGGGAGCCTATTTCCTCATGTTTCGCCATTCCCGCATATTGACTTATGTACCCCCGTTTTTCCTGTTTACCGTGCCGGCTTGGATTTATTTAGGGTTCTGGGCTCTTTCCCAATTATGGAGCGGTACAGTGGAATTAGCTATCAACAGCTACGGGCAGATCGCTTTTTGGGCTCACATTGGCGGCTTTGCTGCAGGAATGCTTCTGTTTTCTTTCTTCGTACAGAAAAAGAAGGATGAATACTATTATTAATCCTTCTGACCCCGCAGCAGCAAGTCCAGTTGCTCACTGGCTATTAATCCCTGGTCGCTGCTGTTCTGCAGGAAGTAAATAGTATTTTCGATTCTTTCCTGACTGGCTTTAATTTCCTGCCAGTGTTTCTCTTCTTCATAAAGATTCATACATTCCTGCAGGTCGCTGGCCCGCCCGGTTTCTAAGAAGTAGCGAAAGGTCTCCAAGATTTTAACATCCTGGTAATCTGCATGGACTGATGACTTGTCCAAAATAGTGTTGTACAGTTCCAGAGCCTGCAAGGCCTGGTTCATTTTGAATTCAGCTTCTTCAATATCATTAAAGCAGCGGTCATAAAAGGCCTGCTGGTACATAGGCCAGTTTTCCAATACTTGCTTGTACCGGTCGCAGGCTTTTTCATATTCCCGGTAGCGGATAAAGTATACTTTGACATCATGGTTATAGCGACTGCCTTCTTGCTCCTGTTTTTTGCGCAAGCCCCGCACCCGGGAAAAGGGGATTATATTGTCCAGCCGGCGCTCCTCACTTTCTTTAATGGGTTTTTCCGGCACCCCATCCGGTTCGCAAGGAAGCAGGTTTTCCTGTTCCACAATGGCATAGCGCTGTTCCAGGAGCTTGCGCAGGTAGTTGGTATGGCGGTTGATTCGCTCAATTTCTCGCAGGGCCAGGATACACATATCCATTTCCCGGATCAGGTCGGCAGTTGAATTCTTCTTGTTTTTGCGGGTCTTGGCGTACTGCTGCAATTCACGATTGATGGCTGTGGGGCTGTCCAGCTGTTTAAGCAGTTCCAGATCAAATGCGGTCATAACATTCTGGGGCTCTGGGACTTCTTTGCAAAAGTAAAAGCGGGTATTGGTTTCCGGGTAGTAATAAGGACCGATAGCCTTCAGGTAGGGATTATTGACAAAGGACTGCAGGTCTGCTTCCGCTTCCAGCTGGTTTTCGATCAGGTTCAGCCATATCCGGGCCATATCTGACAGGACCGAATCATCCAAAGCAACTTGCTGGAGAGTTAAATATGCTTCATCGGTAATGCGAACGGCGTTATGGTAATAATAAAACAGCACTTCCCGGGGGAAGGCATTGAGAAGCACTGAAGAGTCAAGATAGTTGGGGTTTTCCTTGTTTAAGAAGGGGTAAAACATTCAAATCCTCCTTTAGAACGGTAATTTTGCCTGCTGCCAAGGCCACGACAAATGAAAGAGTTCGAAATCCTGTTCTCGCTCCCTTTCGAGCCCTCAGTTGCGCCGCGGGTTGCAACGGCAGGCTCGTACGTCGTTCGCCGGCTAATACTCCTGGCTGAATCCTGCAGCGACGTTTTTATTCATCAAAGCCTGCGCCGCAGGGGATAATTACGAAAGCAGCGCAGCAATCTCAAAGGGACAGCAGCAGGCTATTTTGGTATCATAAATTTCTATAAATTACCAATAATTCCTTCTTAAGGATATATAAAATTTGTACGTTTATCGCCCCCCGGTAAACCTGGCTTTATTTTCCGCGGGCACTTACCTATAATAGTTTAGTAAAAGGAGGAGAGCGTATGTCCAATTTACCTTGGTTTGCCGAGAAGATGGCGGAATATGACCCGGCTTACCATAAAATTTTGCAGCAAGTAGGCGACCTGGCTTTGTCTCCTTCCGCCCTGGATCAGAAAACTATGCTGTTGATCCTGGTGGCCCTGGATGCCGCCAAAGGAGCGGGGCAGGGAGTCAAAGTGCTGGCCGGGAAGGCCCGTGAAGCCGGAGCCAGCGATGATGAAATAAGGGAAGCATTGCGGCTGGCCTATTATGTCAGCGGTATGGAAACGGTCAAAGCCTCCCTGCAGGCTTTTGATGACGAAGGATAGGTGACCGGAACAGCACAATTAAGGAGATCAGAATGTTTAAGGCAGTCTTATTTGATTTGGACGGAACTTTGCTGGATATAAATATGGATGAATTTATACAGCATTATTTCCGCGTGATGGTACATATGGCTCGTGAAGCCGGTTATTCTGAGACCGATAAACTGGTAGAACTTGTGTGGCACTCCACGGGGGCCATGATTGCCAACCGCGACCCCCGGCTGCGCAATGAAGAGGTTTTTAAGTTGCATTTTTACCGCCATTGGCCGGTTCCCCAGCAGGAGTTTGACCTTTTTTTCGAGCGTTTTTATGCCGAAGGATTCCCTAGTTTAAAACAGTACACCCGGCCTTTCCAGGGCATACCGGAAATGATGGAGCGGCTTTTTTCCCGGGGCTTGAGAGTAGTTATAGCCACCAATGCAGTTTTTCCCTTGACGGCTTTGCAGCAGCGCCTGGATTGGGCTGGGGTAGGGGATTTCGATTACGAATTGATCACTTCCTTTGAGGTGATGCATTTTTGTAAACCCCATACTGAATACTACTATGAGATTGTTGAGAAACTGGGGCTGACCCCTCAGGACTGCCTCATGGTAGGCAATGATGTTGGTGAAGATCTGGTGGCAGGCAGTATCGGCATGAAGACTTTTTTGGTTGAGGATTTATTGATAGATAAGGGGCAGCCATATATTCCCAACTGGCGCGGGCGCCTGCAGGATCTTTACGCTTTTTTCAACAGCTGGTAGCTCCTGTGCAACCGATTTTTGCCTAACATAATCCACCCTCTGCCCGGGTAATCTTTTAACAAAAGTACTCCTGGGGCGGAGGTGTTATTATGTCGCAGCAGAAATCCCGGGATAAGAAAAAGAAGGTTCTCACCGAATATGACCGGCTCAAGATGGAAATAGCCAAGGAATTGGGACTGTGGGAGCAGATTGAACAAGAAGGCTGGGAATCTTTAAGCAATGCTGCCTGTGGCCGGTTGGGCGGAATAATGAGCAAACGCTTGCGGGAAAAACGCCAGCAAAATAAATAGAGCATTATTAAAACTGAAATATTACAGAAGCGGGAGAGGAAAAGATGAGGACTATTGATCGTGTGCAGGCTTATTTAAATGAACGCATGCCTCATTTAAAGGTTATAGAATTTGAACAGGATACCAGTACCTCCGCTCTGGCAGCGGCTGCTTTAGGTACTGAAGTGGGGCAGATTGCGAAAACCATGCTGTTTAAAGCCAAGACCGGCGAATTCTTTCTGGTAGTGGCTGCCGGTGACGTGCGCATGGACACCAAAGCCCTGCGGGATTTGGTAGGTTCCAAGGTGAGAATGGCTAATGCCGATGAAGTCATGGAAATAACCGGCTTTCCGGTGGGAGGGGTGTGCCCCTTTGACTTGAAAATGGACGTGCCTATTTACCTGGATGAGAGTTTGAAAAGATACCCGGTAGTTTATGCTGCTGCCGGAACACCCAATTCCGCCTTGCCGATAACCTACGATGAACTCATGACCATCACTCAGGGAAAACCCTGTAACGTATCCATCCTTCCGGAGTAGACCTCGATACCGATCGCGCAGACCGAGTGATAATTGCTGTGAAAATAGCTCCCAATTGTGTCATTGCTGTGAAAATGACTGCGCTGTGTCATCGCGAGGAGCGAAGCGACGTGGCGATCTCAACCGGTAAGTCCGGCTGATTATGAATGAGATTGCCACGCCCCGCCGGGGCTCGCAATGACAATTAAGAATTCCTTTCATAGCGATGACAGGCTTAAGTTCTCGTTTATCGTGGCCTGCGCAGCAGGTGATAATTGCGAGCGTAGCGAAGCAATCTCTAACGATGCCTGCAGGCATGATAAACGAGATCGCCACGGCACTTCGTGCCTAGCGATGACACATTAGAAAACTTCTCTGCTATGCCACCTCGTTGCGCTGCTCGCAACCCACGGCAAAATTGATTGCCTCAAAAGTATACCTTCATAGAATTCCTGCCTTGCAAGTAAGTAATTGCTATAATAAAAGAAGCTACCATGTTACTATTTCCTTCCAAGGAGAACTAGGTTGGATATGAATAAACCTAATACATACAGCGGATCATTTGTTCACCTGCATAATCACACCGAATACAGCTTGCTGGACGGAGCCTGTCGCATTAAAGAGCTGGTATCCCGGGCCAGGGAATTGGACATGCCTGCCCTGGCTATTACCGATCATGGCGTACTGTATGGGGTTATAGATTTTTACCGGGAGGCTAAAAAACAGGGGATTAAACCCATTATAGGCTGCGAAGTCTATGCAGCACCCCGCAGCCGGCTGGACCGGGAAGTGAACATTGACGACAACCTGCAGCACCTGGTTCTGCTCTGTGAAAATGAGACTGGCTATCGCAATCTAATTCAACTGGTCAGCCGGGCTTTTCTGGAAGGTTTTTATTACAAGCCCCGGGTGGACCGGGAATTATTGAGCCAGTACCATGAAGGGCTTATTGCCCTGTCGGGGTGTATAGCCGGTGAAATACCCCGGCTTATCCTGGCCGGAAGAATGGCTGAAGCTGAGCAGACCGCTTGCTATTACCGGGATTTATTTGGGCCGGATAACTTTTACCTGGAGATACAGGATCATGGTATCCCCGAGGAAAAGAGGGTATGCCAGGGGCTGTATGCTTTGAGTGCCAAGACGGGTATTCCTTTGGTGGCCACCAATGACCTGCATTACGTGAAACGGGAAGATGCACCGGTACACGATGTACTGCTGTGTATTCAGACTGGTTCGGTGATTAACGATGAACAGCGCATGCGTTTTCCCGGCAGCGAGTTCTACTTGAAGTCAGCTCAGGAGATGGCCGCTCTGTTTCCCGAGCATCCTGAAGCTCTGTACAACACTTTGGAAATAGCCCAGCGCTGCCAGGTGGAATTTGAGTTCGGCCATTTTCACCTGCCTGCCTTCAGTCTGCCCCCGGGCTATACTGCCGAGAGTTACCTGGATGAACTGGTGCGAACCCGTTTTGCCGAACGCTACCCTGATCCCGAAGAACACGTAGTGCAGCGCCTCAATTATGAACTGCAGATGATTAAACAGATGGGCTTTGCCGGTTACTTTCTGATTGTTCAGGATCTGGTCAACTGGTCCAGGTCTCATGGCATACCGGTAGGACCTGGCCGGGGTTCGGCAGCGGGCAGTTTGGTTTCCTATGTACTGGGCATTACTACTTTGGACCCCCTGGCTTATGGTTTGATCTTTGAGCGCTTCCTGAATCCGGAGCGGGTAAGCATGCCCGACATTGATATTGATTTCTGCTTTGAAAAGCGGGATCGGGTTATTGAATACATAATTAACAAGTACGGTGCCGACCGGGTAGCCCAGATCATTACCTTCGGTACCATGGCCGCCCGGGCTGCCATTCGTGATGTAGGACGGGTACTGGATATCCCCTATGGGGATGTGGACCGGATCGCCAAGATGGTTCCGGCTGAACTGGGGGTAACCATTGATAGAGCCTTGGAGATTTCCCCGGAATTAATACAGGCTTATGAAAATGACTATAACACCCGCCGGATAATTGATTTTGCCCGGGCTATAGAGGGTATGCCCCGCCATGCTTCCATTCATGCGGCGGGAGTGGTGATCGGCCCGGAACCCTTGCAGACACTGCTGCCCTTGCAGCGGACGGCAGAGGGCAATGTGGTTACCCAGTTTACCAAGGAAACCGTCGAGGATATGGGATTGCTGAAAATGGACATACTGGGATTGCGCACTCTGACGGTCATCAGCCGGGCGGTGGAGATTATTGAAAAAACCCGGGGGATCGTGGTGGATATAGATAATCTGCCTCTGGATGATAAAGCCACCTATAGACTGCTGTCCGAAGGAAACACTATCGGTGTGTTCCAGTTGGAAAGTGACGGCATGCGCCGCATTTTGTGTGAAATAAAGCCTAACCGTTTTGAAGACATTATCGCTGTGAACGCCCTATACCGCCCCGGCCCCTTGGGAAGCGGCATGGTAGAGGATTTTATAAACCGCAAACACGGACGCCAGCCCATTGTTTATCCCACCCCGCGCCTGGAGCCGATTCTCAAGGAGACTTACGGGGTTATCCTCTACCAGGAACAGGTCATGCAGATAGCCAGTGACCTGGCGGATTTTACCATGGGAGAAGCTGATGTACTCCGCCGGGCTATGGGCAAGAAAAAACCGGAAGAGCTGGCCGCCCAGCGGGATAAATTTATAGCCGGCGCAGCCCGCAACGGCATCGACGAGGCTACCGCGGCTCACTTATTTGACTTGATGGAGAGCTTTGCCGGGTACGGATTCAACAAAAGCCATGCGGCGGCTTACGCGCTGGTTTCATACCAGACTGCTTATCTCAAGGCTCATTATCCGGTGGAATACATGTGCGCCTTCTTAAGCAGTGTTATTGAACACCAGGATAAAGTGGTGTTTTACATCAAGGAATGCCAGAGGCTGGGCATCGCCATCCTGCCCCCGGATATCAACGAGAGTTTTGAGAATTTCACCGCTGCCAAGGAAGGTATTCGCTTTGGCCTGGGAGCCATTAAGAACGTGGGGCAGAGTGCTGTGCGCAACATAGTCCAGGCCCGGAAAAAAGGAAAGTTTACCTCCCTGTTTGATTTTTGCTGCCGGGTAGATACTGCCATCATTAACAAGCGCATTTTGGAAAACCTAATCGTAGCGGGGTGTTTTGATTCCCTGGGCATAACCCGCAAGCAAGCCCTGTCTATAATGGAACAGTGCGTAGATCTGGCGGCTCAGATTCACCGCTCCGAGGAAAGTCAGCAGGCTTCTCTGTTCGGGGATACCATGAGCCTGGTGGAGGAGCCGGTTATACGCGTGAAAGGGGAAATTCCCCGCAGGGAACTCCTTGCCCGGGAAAAGGAAGTATTAGGGTTTTATGTATCGGAAAACCCGTTGGATCAGTACCGGGACCTGCTGCCTTTAGTAACCACCCACCAGATAGCAGATTTGGGTGCCCAGGACGAGGAAACCTATGTACGCCTGGCCGGGCTCATGCTGAATTTGCAGCGCCGCATGAGCAAAAAAGGGGAAAGCTATGCCCGCTTTTACCTGGAAGACCAAAGCGGCCGTATGGAAATGATGGTATTCCCGTCCGCTTATCGCAGCAATGTGCAGTTTCTGCAGGATGATCAGCCTGTGATAGTAGAGGGCTATTATGATACCCGGGATGAAGAGCCCAAGCTGGCAGTGAGACGCATTTTCCCGCTGCCCCATGAATTAACCCAGCTGCATGTGCGCATTGCCGATAACGGGGAGAACGGCGACAGCAGCAATAAATTGCTGCAGGTATTGACCCGCTTTCCAGGGCCCCTGGATGTTATCATCTATCGTCCCGGCAGGAAACCTTTGTTATTGAGCGAGCGCTGGCGCATTAAGCCGGATCTGGCTCTTAAGCAGGAATTAATAGGGCTTTATGGAAAAAACAACGTGTGGTTTCATTAGCGGCACCGGCATAATTACTCAGGAGGTGGGTGCATGAACGATAACTTTATCGGAGAAGACTATATTATTATCAAGGCTCTTGATAACGGCGTAACCATCATGGGTCTCACCCGGGGAAGGGACACCAAGTCTCACCACACGGAAAAGCTGGACAAGGGTGAGGTCATGATACTCCAGTTTACCGAATATACTTCGGCCATGAAGGTGCGCGGTCATGCCGAGATAATCACCCGTTATGGCACCGTAACCAGCGAACCTTCGTCAGGATCACGCAGTAGCTAGATTACACCGGGTGCAACCTCAGGGCTGCTTCCGGTGTAAAGGAGGTAGCCTCAATATGCAACGCATTGCTGTTTTAACCAGTGGGGGAGACGCACCGGGTATGAATGCTGCCATCAGGGCGGTAGTGCGCTCTGCTATTTACAATCAGCTGGAAGTATTCGGTGTAATGCAGGGATTTGAAGGACTGATCCAGGGTCAGATTAAGCCAATGTACCTGGGTTCGGTTGCCGATATAATTCACCGGGGTGGTACCATCCTGCAGACTTCCCGTTCTGCCCGGTTTATGACCGAGGAAGGCCGCCGGCAGGCTTTGGAGCAGTTGGAGAAACGAGGTATCACCGGCCTGATAGTGCTGGGAGGCAATGGCAGCCTGCGAGGGGCTTATGAGTTTTCCAAACTAGGGATTAAGGTAGTGGGCATTCCCGCTACTATAGATAACGATATAGTCTATACCCGTTCTATTGGTTTTGATACTGCAGTCAACACAGCTCTTACCGCCATCAATCACATACGTGATACTGCAACCAGTCATGGACGGGTTTTTATTATCGAAGTTATGGGGCATAACTGCGGAGAAATTGCCCTGGCCGCAGGAGTAGCCGGAGGCGCCGAATCCATCTTAATCCCGGAAATAGAAGTGGACCTGGAGCAGATTATTACCAAGATCAACCAGGGAACTGCCCGGGGAAAGCTTCACAGTATCATCATCGTTGCTGAAGGAGTCTACCCGGTTATGGAACTTAAGGAAAAGATAGAGGAAGCCACCGGGCAGGACACCCGGGTAACCATACTGGGTCATATCCAGCGGGGAGGAACACCCACTGCCGTTGACCGTATTCTGGGTTCCTGCATGGGCAAAGCAGCAGTGGACGCCCTGATCAGCGGCAAAGGCAATGTGATGATAGCCAGCCGCGAAGGCGGAATGCACTCCATACCCCTCCAGGAGGTTATCAGAGGCAAAAAGACCCCCGAGTTGGGCATGTTTGATTTGGCTCGGGTTTTATCTATATAACGGGAGGTATCATTTTGCGCAAGACCAAAATAATCGCAACCATTGGACCGGCCAGTGAAGAAGTGGAAACTTTAAAGAAGATGCTGGAGGCCGGTATGAATGTGGCCCGACTCAATTTTTCCCATGGGTCTCATGAAGAACATCGGCGTCGCATTGAAAACTTGCGCCAGGCAGCCCGGGAAGCCGGAAAACTGCTGGCTATTATGCTGGATACCAAGGGTCCCGAAATTCGAACCGGCCGTCTGGCCAGCGGACCTGTAAAACTAGAAGCCGGCCAGCGTTTTGTGCTGACCAACCGGGAGGTACCGGGTGATAACCAGGAGGTTCAGGTAAGTTATGCTCCTCTGCCCCAGGAAGTCACGCCGGGCACTACCATTCTGCTGGCAGATGGATTAATAAGCCTAAAGGTAGTGGAAACCACTTCTACCGATATTGTCTGCCAGGTAATGAGTGGCGGGGAATTAGGAGAGCGCAAGGGCATAAACGTTCCCGGAGTACGAATTAATATGCCTTTTTTGAACGACAAGGACCGGGACGATATATTATTTGGCATAAAAATGGGAGTTGACTATATTGCTGCCTCCTTTGTACGCACCGCGGAAGATGTGCTGGAAATCAGGCGCATTTTGGAGCAGGAGGGAGCCGCTATTGATATTATCGCTAAAATTGAAAGCCAGGAAGGCGTCAACAACCTGGATGACATAATACAAGTGGTGGATGGAATAATGGTAGCCCGGGGTGATCTGGGAGTTGAAATTCCCGCCGAAGAAGTGCCCCTGGTGCAAAAGCTTCTGGTTGACAAGTGTACCAGTGCCGGAAAACCAGTCATCATAGCCACCCAAATGCTGGACTCCATGATAAACAATCCCCGGCCAACCCGGGCTGAGGTCTCTGATGTGGCCAATGCCATCTTTGACGGGGCCGATGCCATTATGCTGTCCGGTGAGACAGCAGCCGGCAAGTATCCGGTGGAAGTGGTGGAAACTATGGCCCGTATTGCCTACCGGGCTGAACAGGCTCTGCCCTATGCCGATATATTAAGACGCAAGCGGACCCGTGAAAACCCGTCGGTTACAGATGCTATCAGTTATGCTACCTGTGCCACCGCTTCCAACCTGGGAGCGTCGGCCATCATAACCGCCACCCGCACCGGGCAGACAGCCAGAATGGTGGCCAAATACCGTCCCCAGGCGGCAATAGTAGCCGCCACCCCCGATGAAAAGACTGTGCGCAAGCTGGCTTTGGTGTGGGGGGTCTATCCGGTATTAATTGATGATGTTTCGGGGACCGACGATTTATTCGAGGAGGCAGTCCGGGCAGCATTGGCAGCCAATTACATCAAAAATGGTGATCTGGTGGTATTAACTGCCGGAGTTCCTACCGGGAGATCAGGAGCCACCAATCTTATGAAAGTGCACATTGTAGGAGAGATTCTGGTTCAGGGAATGGGAATAGGATCTGAGGTAGCCAAGGGACCAGTGCGCATAATTCATGGGGAGGGAGACGTAAATCGCATTCAACCGGGGGACATTGTGGTCACTTACAGTGCTGACAGTTACCTGGGACCGTATTTGTCAAGTATCGGAGCCTTAATTGCGGAGGAAGGGGGGCTCACTTCCAATGCAGCCATCATGGGCTTAAATGCCCGCATCCCGGTTATTGTTGGAGCCAGAGATGCGATGAGGAAGCTGCAGGATGGTATGCTGGTCACTGTGGATACTCCCCGGGGCAAAGTGTACCGGGGCCTAGCCCGCGCTTTATAGAAACAGAATACAAGAAAAAAAGGGGATTCAGTTTTTACCGAATCCCCTTTTTATCTTTTCTGTCTGTTAGCTAGCACCAGTAATGGCCGTGTAGAGCTGCGGCAGTGAACCGCAGTGGAGTGGGACCATCACATCGGCGCTGTAACAAATTGATAAACAATTTTCCCGTTTACCGGCCTTTGAATTCAGCCTTCCGGTTTTCCAGGAAAGCTGCCATGCCTTCTTTTTGGTCCTCGGAGGAGAACAGCATAGACCAAGCGATCTGTTCAGCACGGCAACCAGATTTAATATCCATGTTCATGGACATATTAATAGCATTCTTAGCTTCTCTCAGTGCCAGCGGAGACTTCTTGGCGATTTTTTTCGCCATTTTCAGAGCAGCATCCATAACCTCATTAGCAGGAACAACTTTATTCACCAGGCCAATCCGGTAGGCAGTCGCCGCATCAAAGAATTCGCCGGTGAATATGTATTCCTTGGCGATGCAGATAGATGCACTGCGCGGGAAGCGCTGGGTTCCGCCGGCGCCCGGGAATATACCCAGATTAATTTCCGGCAGGCCGAAAGTAGCATTGTCTGCTGCGATGCGGATATCACAGGCCAAAACCATTTCCAGGCCGCCGCCCAAGGCTAATCCGTTTACGGCAGCGATGGTAGGTTTGTGGTTATCTTCAATCATAAATACGGTTTTATGAACCTTGTCCAGGAAGTCGCGGGCTTGGAAGGCATTGTATGAATTTACTACCTTTATGTCAGCCCCGGCTGCGAAGGCGTTTTCGTTTCCTTTAATAATGATTACACGAATTTCCGGATCATAATGGAAACCTTCCATTATTTCATAAGATTCGTCCAGGAGCTGTAAATTTACTGCATTGTAAGCTTTGGGCCGATTAAGCTGCAGTATACCTATACCGGGCTCTTCAAAGCTTACCAGACAAGTTTCATATTGTTTATCTCTGTAAGACATGCTTAACCTCCTTTGCCCCTCCAAACACAGCAAACCGATCAAATATTATTATTTGTTGCTGTAGTCGTAGAAGCCTCTGCCGGTCTTTCTGCCTAACCAGCCAGCTCTTACCAACTGTTTGATGATTCCAGCCGGACGATATTTGGGATCTCCGGTTTCTCTAAAGAGAACGTTGCAGACTTCCAGAGCGATATCCAGTCCAACCATGTCGGCCAGAGTGAAGGGACCCATGGGCCAGCCAGCACCCAGTCTCATAGCTTTGTCGATGTCTTCGGCGGTAGCTAAACCTTCCATCAGTATGAAAGCAGCTTCGTTCATTCCGGGAACGAGGATGCGGTTGACAACAAAGCCAGGACCTTCTTTTACTTTTATGGGTTTCTTGCCGATGGCTTTGGAGAGTTCCATAACGGTATTGACAGTTTCTTCAGAGGTCTGCAGAGCGGGGATTACCTCGATCAGCTGCATAATCATAGCCGGATTGAAGAAGTGCATGCCTACTACTTTGGAGGGATCAGGATAGGCAGCAGCAATCTCAGTGATGGGTAACGAAGAAGTATTGGTGGCTACGATAACTTCCGGTCTCAAGATTTTGCCTAATTCAGAATATACCTGTTTCTTGATGTCCAGGTTCTCTACGACACTCTCAATAACGAAGTCCACATCTGCCAGGTCTTTCATATCGACTGTGCCAGTGATGTTGCCGGTAACAAAGTCCTTGGCGCCTGCAGGGGCCTGTCCTTTTTCTTCGGCTTTGGCTAAGCCTTTACCAATCCGGGAAATAGTCTTCTCAACGATTTCCATCTTAATATCGTATAATACAACCTTCTTGCCGGCAGCAGCTACTGCCCAGGCGATACCCATACCCATGGTACCTGCACCCAAAACCGCAATTTTGTTAATTTCCATTAAAAAAACCCCCTTACGTAATCATTGTTTTTTCCAGATCATGCCTATGTGATAACATCACAATCCCCTACCATATCACCTCCCGGGAAGAGATGCCTCCGTGAATATAAGACGGACAGCATATACGGAGGGTTAATGTTTACAAAACTGGACAGGCATGAGAACCAGGAGTCGTCCTTTAGCTCCCGGCTATATCCTTTTTCTGTAAAGGTCTATAGGATATGCCTGTACAGGTTTAAAGACATATTTAATAGTTATCTTCTACCTCTTCAGTGAAATACCTTGTTTTCTGTGATATTTAATTTTGCTTGGAATGATGCTGCAATACCAGGGGGGTAGTCCTTGTTATGATGTCCAAGGTATTTTCGTACTCTATTTAATATGATAGCATAACAGTCCTGTAAAAATTGACTGAAATTTAGCCCTGTCAATGGTAAAAAAAAACAGGTTAACCAATACCTGTTTATTTTATACTATGCTTAGTTAAAAACTTGATATTTTATCGGCCCATAACGGTATATGCTGAGCGGGAGGCTTTATTATAAGTAGCTTCCTTTATCATCAAATTAAGGGTCTGGGAGTCTAAGATCCCCGTGGCCTGTAAATTATGATTGCGCTGGAATTCCATGATAAATTCAGCCTCCGGTTGGTCTTCAGCCATACCCAGCTGCTGCATCATTTTTCTGATTTCATTTTTTTCCTGGGCGGTAATCTCCATCAATTGAACAGATCTGTTTCCAGGTTCATTTCTGGATACTGTTGCAGGGACTGCTAGCGCAGCAGAATCCGGGCCTCTTTCCTCAGCCTGGCTTTTTTCCTCAAAGGGGATATTAGCTGGTGTATTGCCAGGGACATCGGTTGAAGCCTGGATAACCTGACTCTGGTGGATAATATAAGGGAAATGACTGATTATGCCTAAAGTAGCACCGGTGATTACAGCCGTACTTATCATGATAAACATGAATATCATTTGTCCGCGTGTCATTGGCCTCAACCTCCCGATTAATATCAATATAGTAAAATATTCCTCGAGAAATTGCAATTTATAGCACTATATTTCACTAATTGCTAAATAAAAAGGGCTCGCCGGGAGCCCTGAGTCATATTATGCAACTAAACCCCGTAATCCCGTTCTTTTTTCTGAGCCTTGATCAAAGTTACATCGGTGGAGTTAAACAGGGCAAAAACCTCATCACCAGGATGCAAATCCATAGCCTGAGCGGCACCCTTTGTTATCGTGGCATACACAGGCCTATCCCCTACGTCTACAATTACCTCGGTCATATCCTGACCCATTTTAACATCCATTATTTTTCCTACTAATTTATTCGGCTGGCTGATACGCATGCTGACTCTCCTTTTTTATTTTTAGCATGCGCAGAGGAATTCCAAATTATTATCGATTGCATAAAGATATAAAAGTGATATCATATTGATAGAAACAATTTTTAAAGGAGTGCAAAATATGAGGGAAAAGCAAGCTTGGAAAATGAACGGTTTTTTTGGGATTTTATTAATGCTTGTACTGCTGGGAGTTGGGGCATACTTGTTTTTTATCCCCATATCCTTGACTACAGCCATTGTTTTGGCAGTTTTAATCGTTATTGCTGTCTCCCTATTGGCCAGCGGCCTTACCATTGTTCAGCCCAATGAGGCCCGAGTCGTTATTTTCTTCGGCCGGTACGTAGGCACTATTACGGATGATGGCATGTGGCTCACCGTTCCCCTGACCATACGCAAGCATGTATCACTGAGAGTCCGGAACTTTAACAGCAAAATGCTGAAAGTGAACGATGTGGATGGTAATCCTATCGAAATTGCCGCAGTAGTGGTTTTTAAGGTTATCAGTGCAGCCAAGGCAGTTTTCGATGTGGATGATTATGAAACCTTCGTGGAAATTCAAAGCGAGACCGCCCTGCGCCATGTAGCCACCCGGTATCCTTATGACGTGTTTGAGGAGGAAGGCTATTCCCTGCGGGGCAATGCTGAGGAAGTGGCCGCTGAACTAGCCCGCGAACTCCAGGAGCGCCTGGCGGTAGCCGGAGTGGAAGTACTGGAAGCTCGCCTGACTCATTTGGCCTATGCCACCGAGATAGCCAGCGCCATGCTGCAGCGCCAGCAAGCCTCCGCTATACTGGCTGCTCGTCAGAAAATTGTTGAAGGAGCGGTAGGCATGGCGCAGATGGCTATTGCCCATCTGGAAAGGGATAATACAATTGAATTAGATGAGGAACGCAAGGTGGCTATGATAAATAATCTCCTGGTAGCTATAGTGTCTGACCGTTCGGCTCAGCCGGTAATTAATACTGGGACCTTGTATTAGGAAGCAGGTTTATGGCACAGAAAAAATCCTTTTTGCTGCGCATAAATCCCCAATTGTACGAAGTACTTGAAAAATGGGCTGCTGATGAATTCCGCAGCGTAAACGCCCATATAGAGTTTCTGCTTCGGGATGCAGCCCTGCGCAGCGGCAGACTTGGCAGCAAGGGGAAAACTGCCCGCCAGGAGACCGGAGAGAACGACCTTGATCAATTGCCACCTGAAGAACAGGACACCAATTTGTAGATCCATTCATGCCCTGCTCCGTGCCAGTATCAATAAAGTAGACCGCAAGGCCCCTGCGGGCACGAGAGATGAACAAACAAAATTAGTTCGTAATAGGAAATTTCAGTTCCCCGTCGAATACCTACCAGTAAATTATCTTTAGGTGGTGATGTCATGGAACTGAAAGATCTCATATACGAAAAAGAGGGTCATATTGCTTACGTCTATATCAATCGGCCCCAAGCCTTGAACAGTTTTACTCTCGATACCCTGGACGAGTTTTATTGGGTACAGGATGATCTGCTGGCTGACACCAATATTCGGGTAGTTATCTTGGCAGCCCGGGGCAAGCTGTTTTCAGCCGGAATCGATATCTCCGTGCTGAAACAGGGCACTCCCCAGTTTGCAGTACGCTATATTCAGAAACTGCAAGAATACTACAACCGCTGGGAAAAGCTGCCCCAGCCGATTATCGCTGCGGTTCACGCCACCTGCATCGGCGGGTCGGTAGAGAACATTCTCAGCTGTGATATTCGCGTATCCGCCAAGTCCGCTACTTACAGCGTACCGGAGATCAACTTCGGCATGTCGCCGGATATGGGAGCTACCCAGCGCCTGACCCGGGCAGTGGGAGCCAGTCAGGCTAAACGGCTTATCATGACCGGAGATTTCATCGATGCTGAGGAGGCTCTGCGTATCGGGCTGGTGGACTTCGTGGTACCGGATGAAGAGTTAATGGATTTCACCAAGCAGTTGGCCGAAAAAATCGCCAGCAAGCCGCCCCTGGCCATCAGCGTGGCCAAGAAAGCGGTTAACCTGGCCTGTGATACTGCCTTGTCGGTGGGATTGCAGTTTGAACAGCTGGGCTCCTGCTTCCTGTTTGGCACCGAGGACTTCAAGGAAGGCCCCGCTGCTTTCTTTGAAAAACGCAAGCCCAACTTCCAGGGCAAGTAACCTGAAAAAACAACTAAGAGCTGCCTTTTCCGGGCAGCTCTCCAACTAGGCCATGTTAAGATAACATGGCCTCAGACTGTCAAAGAAGTCTTTTAGCGGTTAGTCGTTCGAGATTGCCACACGCCTCCGGGGCTCGCAATTATCACCTGTGGTACAGACCACGATGAACGAAAAATCACCTTTCGTGTCATTGCGAGCGCAGCGAAGCAATCTCTAACGGTGCCTGCAGGTATGTGAACGAGATCGCCACGGCACTTCGTGCCTCGCGATGACACAGCAAGAGCCATTTTCACAGCAATGACACATAAGATGGCCTTTTGGTGTGTCATCGCGAGGAGCGTAGCGACGTGGCGACCTCTTTTAGCTAATTTTTGACACTCTCAGGCCATGTTAAGAAAACATCGCCTTTCATAACAAATATAAATAAATCTTGTTACCAATGTATTACAGGGATAGATAAGCCTATCATACATCTTTCCTTGCTTTACTAACCATTGTTCTACAGGTTAAAGCAGTGGTTGAGAGGCCCGCGCCCTTTGCCCAGTTGAAGATTGGCCTGGATGGCACCGGTTATATACTCCTTGGCGTTTTTTATGCTTTCCTGGAGGGACAAACCCTTGGCAAGATTGCAGGCAATTGCTGAGGAAAGGGTACAGCCTGTCCCATGGGTATTAGGGTTATTGATCATGGGGCCTTCAAACCAGAACTCCTTCCCAGCCGTGTACAGCAGGTCAGAGGTGATTGTGCTTTCCAGATGCCCGCCTTTGATAAGCACACCGCCATTGGTGAACCGGGCAATTTTTTCGGCTGCCTTTTGCATATCCTCTTTGCCTTTTATAGGGAACCCCACCAGGGTTTCAGCCTCAGGAATATTGGGGGTTATAACCGCAGCCAGGGGGAACAGGTTATTGATCAGCGCCTCGATGGCATCGTCGTTGAGGAGCTTGCTCCCGCTGGTGGAAATCATGACCGGATCCACCACAATGTTTTCCGCTGCATATTCCCGCAGCTTGCGGGCTATCATATCGATAATGGCAATATTGGATACCATCCCGATTTTAACCGCATCCGGCCTGATATCCTCAAAGACACAGTCCAGCTGCTGGCCTACAAATTCAGGAGTCGCCTCAAATATGCCGTAAACACCGGTGGTATTCTGGGCTGTTAAGGCGGTGATTACGCTCATAGCGTACAATTTGTGAACAGTTATAGTTTTTATATCGGCCTGAATTCCGGCTCCGCCGCTGCAGTCCGATCCGGCAATCGTCAAGACTTTTTTCATAATAACCTCATCCCATCCTCAAAAGAATAAATGTAAAGATCGGCTAAAGCTTTGATTTGTTCCTGCTGCCGGTGAGCGCTTTTGTCATATACGGCTGTCACCTGCAGGCCGGCTGCTTTGGCGCTTTTTATGGCATGGAGGGCATCTTCGAAAACCATGGTCTCCTCCTTGGGTGTTTGCAGCAACTCCAGTACTTTGAGGAAGAATTCAGGCGTATCTTTGCCCACTTCCGCCTGGGAACAGGAAAGGATGAAATCAAAATACTTCATCACCCCCACCCTTTCCAGGGCAGCCCGGGCCAGGTCATGGTCGGTGGCAGTAGCCACGCACATCTTAACTCCATTCTGATATAGCCCCTCCAGAAAAGGAATCACCGAGGGTTTAAGGGGCAAAGTGTACCGGTAACCGCTCTCAATAAGCCCGAGAAATTCTTTTATGATTTCTTCCTCACTGGCGGGAATGGAATAAACCTCTTTAAAATACCTGGCTGACTGGGACAGGTTCATGGCTGCCAGGATTTCATCCAGGTTTTCCGGCGGAGTAATACCCTTTTGCTCCAGATATATCCTTCCTATGTTTTCCCAGAAAGGCATGGAGTCCAGCAAGGTACCGTCCATATCAAAAATAGCTCCTTTAATCTTCATGGCTAACCGTCCTCACCAACAATCCTCTCCGCAGCTTGCCGCAGTTTCTTCACGGCAGCAGTTATATCATCCCGGGCAAAGATAGCGGATACTACCGCTATACCGGCAATTCCCGTACCCGCCAGCTGCATAGCGTTGTCTTCATTGATTCCGCCGATAGCTACTACGGGTATGGATACTGCCTGGCAGATATCTTTAAGAGTATTATAAGACACTACTTCGGCTTCGGGTTTGGTGGCAGTTGAAAAAACCGCTCCCACACCGAGATAATCCGCTCCGTTCTGTTCCGCCAGAATTGCCTGTTCCACCGTTTGCACAGAGACGCCCAGAATCCTGTCAGGACCGATTATTTTTCTTACCTCCCTGGCTTCCATGTCCTCCTGGCCTACATGCACTCCATCAGCGGCACAGGCCACAGCAATTTCCACATTATCGTTGATTATCAGGGGAATGCTGTACCGGTCGGTGACAGTTTTTATTTCTTTGGCTAACTGGAGAAAAGAATGATCATCGAGCTCTTTCTCCCGCAATTGCAATAATGTAACTCCTGCTTGCAGGGCTTCTTCCACCACATCAGCCAGGGAACGACCTTTTAGCCAGGTGCGGTCGGTCACGGCATAGAGAAGCAAGGAGGATTTATCTAGTTTCAATTTTCATGCCTCCTTTGAGAGTTGCGGCGTCTATTTTGCTGATGGCATCTATCAGGTAGGTGCGGTAGGAAGAGGGGCCCGCATCGTTTTTCACCAGTTTGTCGTAGGCCAGCTCCCCGGCCAGCCCGAAAAGGCTAACGGCAGCAGCCGCAGCTTCCAGGTGGTGGTCGGGATTGGCAGCGCAGTAGGCGGCAATTATCGCTGTCAGCATGCAGCCTGTGCCGGATACTTTGGCCATCATGGAATGCCCGTTACGGATCACGTAGGCTTTATTGGCATCCGTCACAATATCAATAGCCCCGGTGATAACGATTACCGCTCCGGTTTTTTGGCTCAACTGTTTGGCCCAGGTTATGGTCTCATCCAGATTGTTTTCGGTAACCGCATCCCCGGCATCCGCATCAACGCCCTTGGTAGTACCGGTGCCCTGGGAAACGGTTTTTATTTCCGAGATATTGCCGCGGATAACCGAAAACTTGACTTCCTCCAAGAGCTTGAAAGTAACATCAGTACGTAATTTTGATGCCCCGGCTCCTACCGGGTCGAGAATGACGGGGTGGGAGAGTTCATTGGCTCTTTTGCCGGTGCTGAACATGGCTGGTATAGTTCTCTGATTGAGAGTACCGATATTTATCACCAGTCCATGGCAGATAGAGGTTATTTCCACCGCATCTTCCTCGTCGTCAGCCATGATAGGCGAACCCCCGCAGGCCAAAAGGGTGTTGGCCACATCATTAACTGTGACGTAATTGGTGATGCAGTGGATTAAAGGGGTCTTCTCATAGACATTTCGCACACACTGTTCAAACATGGCATAACCTCCCTTTAAAATTGTGGATTAGCAGGCACGCAGATTTTGCGGTCTGTGCGTCAAAAGGAATTGCTTTTCCATAGGGGATATTGTGGGGAGGTGGGCAAGCTGCTGCTATTACGAAGGCCAGGAGAAAATAATAACGGGAAGCGCCAAATAGGTACTTCCCGGTGATTACAATGATCCTTAGTTTCCCTACGTTGGCATTACCCACATCAGGTTATAAGGGTCGAAGCTCCGCTAGCTTCCTCTCAGCCTGTTCACAAGCTCCCCTAACTGTCAACCGTATTCAGTTTTTCTTGTGTCTTATCATATACGTGTATATAGCTGATGTCAATAAGCAGGTTTATGCTGTCTGTTGATTCTTGTGGTGGTATACTCTATGAGGATGGCATTCCAATGCGCAATTGCGGCTAATTACTTGTGCCTGCTCATAACATTGCACCGTAACAGGCTGGCTGCAAATAACCTGTCCAGGGACTCTATCCGATAAACATACCAATGAGGTAACTGAGGGGACATTGGCAACAGGAGCGAATCGTTGATGAAAACAGAACTGATAATGACAATCTTGAAGGCAGCAGCGGGAATCGCCCTGGGACTAATAATCGCGGTTCAGAAACCTCCGGTTGGCATGACAGTTGAGGGTATGCAGGCCCTGGGAATAGTAGCCTGGGCTGTTACCTGGTGGGTATTTGCAGTTGTACCCGAATATATTACAGCTATGTTAATGGGTACTCTATTCGTGCTGTTCAAGTTGGTGGAGTTTCCGCAAGCCTTTGCTACTTTTTCCGGCAGTACCATGTGGCTGTTGATGAGTGCCCTGGGGTTGGGAGCCGCCGTAACTAAAAGCGGTCTGCTGCAGAGAGTTGCTCTTTTGGTAATGAAGCGGTTCCCCTTGAATTTTAAAGGGCAGGTTTTGGGATTGTTAGGGGTAGGCCTGGTGACGGCTCCTTTTATCCCCAGTGCTAATGCCAAAGTGGCCATGCTGGCCCCCCTTACCAAAGCCATCAGTGATGCTATGGGTTATGAACGCAGGAGTCCGGCTGCCGCGGGATTATTCGGGGCTATGTTTACCGGAGTATGCAACATGACCCCCGTCTTTATCAGCGCTTCAGCCATTGGTTTTCTGATACAAGGCCTTCTGCCCGTGGAAACCAGGAACCAGTTCACCTTTGTTTACTGGATGCTTTGCGCCCTGCCCTGGGCAGTGGTTATGAGCGTCTTAAATTACTTGGCTATCATCTGGCTTTACAAACCAGCCCATGAAATACCCATCAGCAGCGGTTATGTGCAGCAGCAGGTGCAGCAGCTAGGGCCCATGCAAGGAAGGGAGAAGTTTACCGCAGCAGTGGTATTGCTGACTTTAGGGCTGTGGGCTACCGAAGCTCTCCATGGGATTTCTCCCACTGTGGTAGCAATGATCAGCTTATGTGTGCTTGTTGGCGGCGGGGTGATGACCAGGGAAGATTTCCGCAGCGGCATACCCTGGGATTCCCTGATATTCATCGGGGCTACTATCAACCTCAGCGTGGTTTTTGAAGTTCTGCAGATTAATGACTGGGTGGTTAACATTTTTTCCCCGTTTATCGCCCACTTTGCCGGCAATATATACCTGTTCATTCTGGTTTTATCCCTGGTAACCTATGTGGTACGGGTGATACTGGTTTCGCAAATGGCTTATATCAGTATATTCCTGGTGTTTTTAGTGCCTCTGGCTGTCAATGTGGGCATTAATCCCTGGGTGGTAGGGTTTATCCTGTTCGCCACCGTGAACGGCTGGCTGTTCTTCTTTCAGAATCCCATCTACTTGACCGCTTTTTATGCCGCCAACGGCGACTTCATAGAACACCATCAGACCATAAATCTCTGCCTGGCCTACATGGTAATCGCTGTTCTTGGCCTCTTCGCCAGTGTGCCCCTGTGGCAGATACTCGGCCTGGTACCGTAAAAAATAATTAGGCACTAACTATTGACATCACTCCCATAAGGAATATGAGGATCAAGCTCAGGCGATGGAACAGAGGACCATCCATCTTGGTCCCTACTTTACTGCCCAGGATGATGCCTATTGCTCCTACCAGGACACTAGGCAGGATGGCTGCAGAATACTGGAATACCTGAGGGGTCAGCAGCCCGCCCCAGTAGAGTACGGGCAGATTGATAATGTTGGTGAGCATAAAATAAAAGGCCAGATTCGCCCTGAAAACCTGCTTTTCCAGGTCCTGATTGCTGTAAAAAAGGATAACCGGAGGACCGCTCATGGTTATGCTTCCGTTCAGAAGCCCGCTGATAAAACCAGCCACCGCATTCCCCAGTTTTTCGTTTTTTATATGCACCCGGTAACCGGTATATAGAGCCCAGGCGGAGATAATAACGATTATCCCTATACCTATTTTTAATATGGACTCATCCAGGACAAGCAGCAGAACCGTACCCAGGGGAATTCCTAATATGCCTGCCCCTACCAAGTACTGCATATCTTTGAGGTCCAGGTGTTTATAAATAGGCAGCAGCACCAGGCCGTTGATGAATACCCCGTAGATTATCAAAACCGGAACCAGCACCTGCAGGGGAAAGATCAAATTCAGCAATGGCACCGCTACCAGAGCGAAACCAAAGCTGGTGATACCCAATATAAATGAAGCCAGAAATATAATGGCAGTAACCAGCAACAACGTACCCGTGCTAAGCAAGGTATTATCTCCTTATATATACAATTCATAAACAACCCCCAATCATATTAGCATCAAGTGGACGGTTATGTCATCGTGGGAGAGAAGTCCAGCTTTGTCATCGCGAGGAGCGAAGCGACGTGGCGATCTGTTAACTCAAACCGTTAATTGACATAGAGATTGCCACGCGCTACGCGCTCGCAATGACATAATTGGAAGCTATTTTCACAGCAATGACACAAAGGGTGACTTTTCCTTCATCATGGTCTATTTTACTGGTGACAATTGCTAGACTCCTTCGGGACGCAGCAATCTCAAGAGTGGCCTGGGCCAGTAACGGCTTGGCAGGAGTATTGACAGCTACACTCGTGGCGGAATTAGGACAGGTGTATAATAATGGTAACTTGTTTAATCAGATAGATGACCTTTTGTTTTAGAGGGGGTTCTCTATGGCGAGATACCGTAAGATATGTTCACTGCTTTTGGTTTTGTATATTTTAGTATTCTGTTGTGCTGGATGTTTCTCCTTACCTATAGCCACCAATACTTCCCAGCAAATCGTCTATACCGGTTACGGGGCAAATGGTGTAGTAAGTGGTTCCCTGCATATACTGGAGATTGGGAAAGACAAGATAATCCTCGATGCAGGTCTATTTTATGGGGATGATGGAGACAATGCCCCACCATTAGATGAAAATGTTTTAGACGGTATCTCTGCTATAGTTATCAGCCACGCTCACCTTGATCATATTGGAAGACTTTTGGAGGTTGTGGATCTAGGCTACTCAGGACCAATCTATTGTACCCAACCTACCCGGGATCTGTTACCGGTCATGCTGCGAATGGAAGCCAGATACGGGGATTTCGGACCTGAAACATTTTATTACTCGAATCGCAGTAAGCTGAATAATGACAAACAGGGCAAACATACTGCTGCCCATCTATATCGTCAATGCCAATATGGACGCCAGATCAGCGCAGAGAATCGTAGAGAAATCTTTTGCAGCAGAGAGGATCTGGAGGAAAGGGGATTTTATCTTTGTAAAGCTTGTGCTGATCAACACGTCAGCACAGTTATGGATCTTATCAGAACAGTGCCCCTTAATACTAAGCGGCAGATAAGCAGCAATTTAACCATCGAATTCCTTAACACTCCTCACTTGCCTGGCTCCGCAATGGTACTTATACACAATAAAATGAGCCAGCAGACCGTTCTTTACACAGGTGATGTCGGCAGCGGGTCGTCTCGCTATCTGCCTGCTCAAACACCGGTTCAGGAGGCCGATTACGCTATTGTGGAGGGAACTTATGGAACTTCAGATTATTTTAGCACCGAGGCTGATCGCATCCAGTTTCAGAAATTCATCGGCGACTGCATAAGAGCGAATAAGAGGGTTATTATTCCGGCTTTTGTACTGGATCGTTCCCAGCAAGTATTAGGAGAGATTTCAAGGGGCATGGATAACGGATATATACCGTCCAGCACACCAGTTAAAGTGTTTAGTCCAAGTACTGCACAGATCAACCACATATATGCACAAATATTTACTGATCAAGATTATAAGGAGTTTTTCGCTGCTGATTATTATGAGTACGGACCTTTTAAGCCGGTTTTCGAAGAGTACGACCAAGTCCATCAGGTAGATTATGGAGAGATAGCTGTAGCCTCCTCTGGCATGGCTGACAGCACTTACTCCAGGGAGTTTGTTAAGCAATGGATTTCTGATCCGCAGACCGTTTTTATATTTGTTGGCTATCAGGATCCGGATACTTTAGGGGGTAAGCTCACTGGCTCTGACTTAGACAAGCTAATTGTAGATCAAGAGGAATACATAGTTGCAGCAGAAGTTAAAAAGTTTAATTGCTTTAGTGGGCATGCGAATTACCTGCAAATAAAAGCACTATTACAGGAGATAAAAGGCCTACAGAGTGTAATTATTGTACATTCTGATAAACCAGTGGCTGAAGAACTGAAACTGACCTATGAAGCCGATCTACCTTATATCCGCTTCATGCATCCCGAAAGCGGGGAGAGAATTTATCTAAATGAATAATAAAAACAGGTTGTAGGACCAACTGCGGAAGGTAAGGATAATGAGAGAAAAAGGTTATATAGTCACTGCTTCAATTCGCCATGCCAAACAAATAAAATGCAATGAGATATGGCAGATAACTAGGTCAGACAAAACAATCCCTGGAGCAATATGGGTTCCTGAATTGGCTCCCAGTTGGAGTTTGTTTAATGAGTTTAATCACAATTGGAAAGATAAGTCGCCAGAGGAATGGTGGCCAATCTATGCAAAGCGATTTAATGAAGAGCTTCGTTCCCAAGAAAAACTGCAGGCTTTGCGCAAATTGTCGACTCAAGTTCAGCAGGGGAAAATCATTGCTTTGGTGTGTTTTTGTACTGGCAGTGCCTGCTGTCACAGGAGATTAGTTGCCGAGTTCCTTGAAAAACAAGGGATTCATACGGAAGAGTTTATAGTCCCGCCTCCAGGCCCCGAAGAGCATGTAATTCAGCCAGCATTATTTTAGGTTTAGAAAGGAACATTATTATGGATCGGCTAGGGTGCAAAGGATGGCTTACCTAGGTCTTAATTCTTCCACAGGGCTTTCAGTTTATTCCACACACCGCTCCCAACCATTTGATCTGCGGTAGCTACTATGTTTTTTATGACTGTCAATATATCATCCTGGCCAGCCCAGTGTTTCTTAATGATTTGGGGATCAGTATGGTTGATGATTGAATTGAGGGCATAGGCAGTCAGAGCCAAATCATCAAGGAAACCCAGCGGGCCGGTAAAACCTTCGGGTATAAAATCTATTGGTGACACAAAGTACACGATTACCGCACCGAGCTTAGCCTTTTCTGCAGGCGATACATCCGGATCCATAACCAGTTTGCATAAAAGATGAAACATATCCGGCACCAGCATGAGGTACTCAGCCCACTTGTGGTTCTTCCCCTCATTACCTTGAAGCCAGCTATTGATCTTATTCCTTAACTGCCGGTAAAAATCCATATGATTTTCTCCCATATGCTACTGCCTTCCTTTCTCTCTTACTAGCCTTTCTTTTTCTTTCAATATCTCTTGAAATCACAGTATTTCATTTTAGTTCAGGAGAGTTTTCCCTTAATCTAGAGTATAACCCTTAATCAAAACCTCAAGCTTGTTCTTCTGCTGTTTTTATAGATTTATTCTTTAAACATTAGGACACGGATTATTCTTTTGATAATTACCTTGGAGGGATAGATTTTTAATTGGCTGTCAAATTGACAGTCAAAAGTTCCCGGCTACATAAACAGAAAAAAATTAAAGGGCTATGAAGCCCTATATGTTCGATGGTGCCAGAGGTGGGACTCGAACCCACACGCCTCACGGCACACGATTTTGAGTCTGCCAAGTAGGGTTTTTTATGTATTTTGAGTGATAATAAATTTACCTCTAACCCGCGTAAAATCGGGGTTTTCATCAATTACATGATATTATGTGTTAATAGCGTTTTTAGAGTAAATGGCAGTAAAAATGGCAGTAAATTTTTTACCCGCTATCCCGAAACGGCGGGGGATTTGAAAGATGACTGGCAGTAAATTTGAATTGTTTTTTCTGGTCAGCGAGAGGTGGTCCAGGCAGAGGAAAAATAATTTTCAAGTTATATCCCTTACAACAATTACAAGATTTACAACAAATGAAGGCCCAGGGCTTATTTCTTGTAAAAGTTGTAATTCTTGTATAAGAGGTAAACGTAAAAAAGAGAGGCTATCCATGTGGATGACCTCTCTTTGCGTTTGCCGAAAACCAGTGTTCGGTATATGTCTATTATTTCGATGCTTTGGCTTGCTTGGGTTTTCGCGTAGTCTTATTTTTGGCTAGCTTTTTATGCCAGTTTTCAATTTCCTCCCTTGAAACCTTATATTTACCCTTGTTAAGAATCTCAAATACTTCATCAATTGAATTACCCTGCTTGAATAGCTCTATTGCCTTTTTACGTTGTCGTGAAATACCTACCCTAACTTTTGCATATTTGATACATTCCTTGTCTCCCCATTCTTGCCTTATATCAATGTTCCAGAAATATAACTTCCCATAGGGACAAGACGTACAACGCAGCTCAGGATGCTGAACCCCTCTACAGGCTTTCAATTCTTTACCTTCATGCCACTGCAAGATTAGATAAGCATAAATCCCTTCCAAAAGCGATTGTACCGGATAAACCAACTGCCCGTTTATCAATTGAATAGTAGTCTTTAGAAGTGTAGAATGGCTACTATTATTCACAACTAATTCATGCTCCTTGCCTGCAAACACGAATCTATATACCACTTTCTCAATGCTTCTGTTTACAACTAATTCCTGCACCGTCCCTCTAAATTGTCTAATTAGTAAACGTGCATAACCGATGTTCTCCCTATAGCTGTACCACCATTCAAAATCATCAATGCTTTGATAGATTTGCGAAACCCCAGCAAAACTTAACCACTGCTTAGTAGCAATAGTCTTATCCAGTGGTTCCCTTTTTCCGGCGGCTTGATATAAAAATTCTTGTATGCCTTTCTCCATTTCAAAAAGATATGCTCCAAGGGGACCATGTTTTTTATAAAACCTTCGGAGAGATTTAATAAACTCTTTTTCATTCTCTAAAGGCATATTAAGAAGGTCCTCAATAGCAGACGAGAAGTCAGGCTCATATATTTCTATATTCTTTTGGGGAACCAAAAAACGGCGCCCAATATGCGATGGGAGTGCATATTTTACGGTATATGAACCCCTAACCCATCTAAAAGGATTGCCCTGTAAGTCCGATATGATTAAGCTTTTGGGATTGCTTGTTACATCATCCACTCTAAAATCATCCTCTTTGCTTATTTTTTCAAACTTAATAAACCAAGTAATAACAAGAGTTCCAACTAAATGTTACGAGATATAATTTTGACAGAGTAACCTTAATACATTATATTACGTAACGAAGGATTTGTAATCAAGAGAAAGGAGTGATAATTTGGCAAAGCAACAGTCTGAACAGAAACTTGCGGTGTCTGTTGAACAGGCTGGGCAGATGCTTGGCATTTCCCGTGGACTAGCCTATCAAATGGCCAAGACCGGCGAACTGCCGACTGTCCGAATCGGCCAGAGGCGACTTGTAGTACCTCTAGCAAGCTTGGAGGCTATGTTGGCTAACAGCCAAGAAATAACCGCCGATCAGGTGGGCAAAAGGAGGGACTCGGTGATGCTTGGTGACTAATTGTGCCCCAAAACTAGACCGCAATTCGATAATTGATGAAATCAAGGCCCGTATTACGATTGAGGATTTATTTACCCGCGAATTTCCCGGAACTAAGCTAATCAGGCGTGGGCACCGCCTATGGGCGTGGTGTCCCTTCCACCAGGAGAGGACCCCCAGCTTTGTTATCGACACCATAAAGCAGCGTTTCCACTGCTTTGGCTGCGGCACGGGGGGTGATTTTCTCGATTTTTACGCTAAGGTCCACAACCTTGACACCCGCGAAGCCATCCGCCAATTAGCCGCGGAATATGGGCTTACTCGAAATTTGACCCCGCAGGAACGAAAGGCCGCTCTGCAAGCCCGAAAGGAGCGAGAGCAGGCCAAGGAGCTAGACGCCAAGCTGGTAGAGACGGTAAAGGCAGCCCGGCTGGAGTGCTTTGACGCCGAAAGACAAATTCATCAGATTCTCGAAAGCATAACCGAAGAGGATCTTGACAAGCCGGAGGTGATCTGGGCGTTAGCCAACAAGGCGCGGGTTGAGTATTTAGCTGACCTTTTTACCAGCGGCACCCCATCGGAACAACTTCAGGCCGCCATTGCGGTTAGGGGGTGGCAGCATGAATAGTTACGTCGATGCATTTAAGGACCTTACCCCCGACGAACAAGCCGAGATTAACGCTATAGCGGCAAGGCTGGAGAAGCAGCCAGAAGAGGAGGTTATATCCTTTCCCTTCACAGATTTAGGCAATGCGGAACGCTTTGTCCACCAGCACAAGGAAAACATCCGGTATTGTGCCCTTCATGAAGCTTGGTTTATATGGGACGGCAAGCGATGGAAAAGAGATCCCGGAATTGATGTATATTTCCTGGCCCGTCAGACCGTTCGCAGCATACCGAAGGAAGCTGAACAATTCGAAGACGGGGACCGGCGAGCGCAAGTGCTGAAATGGGCGGCCAAGAGTGAAAGCTGGTCCAAGATACGGGACATGGTTAAACTTGCACAATCGGACCCGACTGTCACTATTGAACCAGAGGAATTTGATCGTAACCCGTGGTTGTTAAATTGCTTAAATGGAACGTTAAACCTTAAGACCGGGACGCTGCAGCCCCATAGGCGGGAAGATCTGATCACCCAGATTTGCCCTGTCAATTATGACTCCGCAGCTACCTGCCATAGATGGAAACAGTTCGTAAGTGAGATATTTTGCGGTAATACGGCATTGATGGACTACATTCAGAAGGTTTGCGGCTATTTTTTGACCGGTAGCACAAAGGAGCAAGATTTCTATATATTTTACGGCACTGGAGCCAATGGTAAGAGTACATTTCTAAAGGTTATGATGGACCTTTTGGGACCAGATTATGCCAAGCAAACGGAAGCCAATGCCCTGCTGGTAAAGAGGCATCAAACAATAGGCGAGGAGATAGCTGCCCTGACAGGAGCACGTTTAATAACCACAATAGAGGTGGAAGATGGCAAAAGGTTGGCGGAAGCTCTTGTCAAGCAGCTCACCGGAGGGGACCGGGTGCGCACTCGCACGCTATATAAGAGTAGCTTCGAGTTCGATCCGACATTCAAACTGGTAATGGCTTGCAACCATAAACCACGAATCGCCGGTACGGACGACGGCATATGGCGGCGCATTAAGTTGATCCCTTTTACCGTGCACATCCCAGAACATAAACAAGATCCAGACCTTGCCGATAAGCTGAAACAGGAACTGCCTGGAATTCTCAATTGGGCTTTAACTGGGTGCCTCAAATGGCAAAAAGAGGGCTTGATTCCGCCAGAGGAAGTGGATGCCGCTACCGCCGTCTACCGTGTGGAGTCTGATTTAATCGGCGCCTTTTTAGAAGAATGCACGATAACAGATAATCAACAAGCCAAGACCCAAGTAAACGACCTTTACGAATGTTATAAGAGCTGGATTGAAGCAGCTGGAGAACATCCGCTAAGTATGCGTAAATTTGGTGACCGTTTGAGGGATCGCGGGTTTGTATGTGTGGCAAGTACTGGGAATCGGAAATATTGGTTGGGAATTGGTCTCACGGCCCAAGACTCCTGGACAAGTTTAGGCCGCGAGATAGACACTCCTTGAAGTTACTTAAAGTTACTCAAATTTCCGCCAAAAGTTACCCAATTTTGCGGGCAGCCATGTTCTGAAAATGCCGGTTTTACGGGAAAGTGTAAATGAGACAGTTACTTAAGTTACCCAAGTTACCCTATTTCCGAAACTTTTTCTATTTATTTTTCATATGTAACTTTTTACTTTTTGAGTAACTCAAGTAACTTGGGTAACTATAGAGGAGTCACATATTGGCAAAACATCTTAAAAGAGAGGAGGAGACATGAAGAACATTGTCATTACCTTAGCGAATAACATCACTCTCGAGGCTGATTCAATTCCCCAAAGGCTAATTGAACTGGTTAAACGCGACCTAATTCTTGCTAACCCGGCATACCTGCGGGCCGAAAAATTCGCCACTTCGGCCCGCGGGATACCGCCCTCAATCCGGCTATTTAAGCAGCGGGGAAACACCCTCACCCTTCCCCGCGGCTATATTTACCGGCTACTGCGATTAATCAGGGACTGCGGCCACGGATATGTTATCCAGGATGAGCGGATAAAACTGCCGCCAGTAGAATTCCACAGCCGGATAAAGCTGCGGCCCTATCAAATACCCGCCAAGCAAGCCTTGCTCAAATACGGCAACGGCGGGCTTGTGGCCCCATGCGGCAGCGGAAAAACAGAAATAATGCTAGCCGTAATGGCAGACCTGAAGCAACCGGCCTTGTGGATCACCCATACAAAAGACTTGCTGGAGCAAGTGGTTCAAAGGGCGCTTAAATCATTTGAAGGTATGACACGAGAAGAGATAGGTGTCATAGCCGAGGGAAAAGTAAAGACGGGGCCTAGATTAACCGTCGCTCTTGTGCAAACACTATCACGGATTGATCTAGACCCCTTGAAAGATAGGTTTGGAAGTATATTTGTTGACGAGGGACATCATATCGCTGCTGATTCATTCCTCTACCCTATAAGCCAGTTTCCCGCTAAATATCGCCTGTGGTGTTCAGCCACGCCAGTTAGGGAGGATGGCCTTACTAAAGTGGTCAAGGCCGCAGGAGGACCGATTCTGTACACCATTAAGCAGGAAGACCTGCCCACAATGGTTCCTCGCTTAATAATCGTTGAGACAGGCTACACCGGGATAATTGACCCCGACAATTACCCCGGTATGCTGCAGGACTTAGCCGAAAACATGGCGCGAAATAAGCTGATTGTCGAGACTATAGCGAGAGAGGCGCCGGGACACTTCTCCCTGGTGTTAAGTGATCGGATTGCCCACTTGGAAATACTCCAGGCTATGCTCAAAAGGCGTATGCCCAATGCCAGTATTGAACTACTGACGGGAACCATGCCCAAAAGAGATCGCGAAAAGGTTATGGAACATGCAAGAGCGAGGCAGATTGACATACTACTTGCAACACAGCTAGCCCGTGAAGGGCTGGATCTGCCCCATCTGGACCGGTTGTTCCTGGTTACACCCAAACGGTCCTCTAATGCCATTGAGCAGGAAATTGGCCGCATACAGCGCCCTTGTGAGCACAAGGAAGATGCTATTGTGTTTGACTTTTGGGATGTTAATAACCCCGTATTCAAAGCCCAATTCTGGAAACGGCGAGCAGTATATGAGCGCCTAGGCATTAATCCAGATTTCAAAAACGGGATACGAAGATGTCAGGATTATTTGGCTTGTGTCTAGGTAAATGGTGGTGCTTTTTGCGGGCAGGATTATTATTACGTTAAGATACTATTTCTTTCCGTAATATACCATAATTAACATTCCTACGCAATATATTTGAACTGCTTGAGTTTTTGATCATCGAAAAAGGCCTAATTCAATTAAACCCTTAACTTTTCTCATTACGAGTAATAAATAATCGGGAGGTGTCTTACTATGGAGATCGTTATTTATATGCCCGTGAGTCCCCTGATGTTCGGTACATCCAAGAAGGTAGTGCCCATTTAAATAACGGTGTAGCCAGAATCAACCTTGATCCGATTTTTTTGGAGTGCGTTGAAGCTGACTCTGAACTAACGCCCTGGGTTCCATTATTGACGCCGGGCGCGCCGGTTCAGGGTCTATATGTTGAACAAATTGATAGTACCGGATTCACCGTCAAAGAGCCTACAGGTACGAGCAACGCATTATTCTTCTGGAGCCTGTCTGCTGTAAGGAAAGGCTTTGCCGGCATCTGGCTGGAAGAAGCTCTGGAAATCTCAAAGAAAATCTCAAAATAGAGCCTGGGAGTGAAATGTGCAGTTTTACTCTAAGGAGGAATTGCTGCAGGGTGTATATTCTACAGAAAAAATGCCAAGGTTAGGGACACAGTTATCAGAAAGAAGCCTAAATTAAAGAAAATCATGATTAGGGTTGGGGAAAACAAAGAAGCAGGGATAAAAACTAATTCCTGCTTCTTTGAGGAATAAAATGGCTTTTGTGGCTCTCTTTAGCGGGGTATAAACGCAGGGAGAGCCGCAAGGAGTCCTTATAGATAACCTTTTTGCTTGAGTGAGTTAATTTCTGCCCCGATTTCAGAAGTGATTTGCTGAAATTCATAGAGGGATTCTTGGGCCTTATATAATTCGGTTATGTTTCTTGAATCTAAAGCTCTCTGTACGCGCAAAAGTACATCTCTGGCTTTACCGAGTGAATCAACACAAAGGTTTTGTAAACTTTGGTATTCAACAGGTGCGTTCCATTCAGAAAATTCTTTTTTAAGATTAGTAATCTCCTCGATTTGGTTTTGATAGTCTTGATGACTAGAGTTTATGCTTATTACATCGGCACTTGCTTCAAGTACATTTTCGCAGTGTTAATGTCAATTAAAAATTAGGCAATTCGCTGGTCAGAAATTAGGCCACTTACGCAAAAAAATTAGTCAGTGGTTTGCCTGGCGAGAGCCTGCTTAAAGCGGTAGCTTTCGCCATTGATGT
>Ga0134094_1000496_pt1 | contig 47236 bp, 32 predicted proteins | sample 5_1taG_FD_94458 | JGI IMG/M metagenome (GOLD analysis project Ga0134094, IMG submission 94458) | Switchgrass degrading microbial communities from high solid loading bioreactors in New Hampshire, USA - 5_19_20_110_A1 metaG | ecosystem: Engineered > Bioreactor > Semi-continuous > Anaerobic >... | reverse complement strand
TCGATATTCACCTCGGTCAGCCTGTCCGCGGCTGCTTCGACCGGCAGCGTCTGGCTGAGCACCTGCCGCCCTGGGATATTGACTTTGCGGTCGGTGCGCGAGTAAGTGCGGGCAAATTCTTTGTAAGCCGGCCAGTCGGTTGGCTGGACGGCGTAAATATCAACTTCAAGCCGGGGATAATTAATGACATAGAAGGACACAACGGGCTTTTTCGCCGCCGGGTCGAGGGTGATGAAACTGCTGTTTGGCCCGAACAGCATCGGTTCAGCCGGCCCAACCCTGAAGGTCAGCCGGGCGTCTTTGCCCAGCGACTGGCCAAAGATGTCCTGAATGCTGCCGTCGATATAGACGGTGTAGTTGGTCTGGCCCTGGCTTGCGCCTCTGATCTGGATTGTATTTCCGTAAATGTTGATAACCGCGCCGGGAAGTTCAGGCTCGATGCGCACCATCGACTCGCTGTAGCGCTCGGAGTCGATCGGGTTGTTGAAGTTGATAAAGAAAGGCGTCAGGGGCTGGCACCGGTCGCCGCCCCACGAGCAGCCGTGGTCCTCGATCTTCAGCGGCGCGTATGTGCGGAAGCTGTAAGACTGCGCTTCGGTGGTAACGAGCGGGCCTTCAGCCGAGGGCGTCCCGGGGCCAATGGTGACCGTAACATCGCTGTCAGCAGGGAGCGGCTCCTGCGCGCGGAAAGCGACCCAGCGTCCGTCTTGCGCGTTCTTCAGCAGGTCGCTCCATTCTTCATTTGCCTTAATTTCATCCTCGCTGACCAGCGCCAGGCTGGCGGTCTGGTTTGCGGCGGTCACCTCAATGGTGTTCAAAACTGCTTCCGGGTCGATCCGCTGGTCAAACTGGATGAAGAACAGCGGATCGCGAGGCTGCGGTTCAAAGGTCGGGTAGGTGAAGATGGCCTGGGGCGGCGGGGTGCTAAAGGTCCATTCGACGGTTTCCGCCAGCGTTCCGCCGGTCGCGGACTGCGTTCCGGCAGGAACCGTGACGCGGTATGTGGTCGCTTTCGGCAGCCGGTCGATCAGGTCTGAATCATACTGGAAGGTCAGCGTGCGCGTGCCCAGCCAGCGCCAGGTTCCCTGCAGCGCAGGCTCGATCGTCACCGGAACTTCACCGGCTGAGAGTGCATCGACGGTGTTCAGCAGGACCATGGGCTGGTTGAACGTGATGCTGATAAACGGCGCGACGGGAATCTCTCCCTCGGGTGAGAATCGCAGCACTTCCAGCGGGCCAGATTCAACCTCGCCTGCCGGTTCAACGTCAGCCGTCTCTGGCGGGAAGGGCTCATCGATGGTGTCGCCGGTCAGGGGCGGGGGGATGGGATCGCCAGGGAGTTGGAAGTCGCGCTGCTCATCAGGCGCTTCGGGCAGGTCAGGCAGCCGGGATAGAATCTGTTCGATCTGGTCCTCGTCCAGCGGTTCGCCTGTGGCGACAGCGTTCGGGACCATTTCTACCGGCTGGGCCTGCCCTTCGCTGAGGCGGATGGAAATAGGAAATATGCCGTTCTGCATGCTAAATGGCTCACCTGATCGACTGATAACCACATTACCAGATGGGCTGGCGTTTGAAGTGGTTGGATCCAGGGGTATTGTCTGAGCCCTGGATTCTCGCTCGCGCTGATTTTGCAGTACGAGCAGTGTGCTGATGATTCCAAGAAGAATGATGCCGGCAATAACTGGAAAACGATACCGGGTGATGAACCGCCAAAGATTCCGAACCATGTTATCCACCTGATTATCCCTTTTAGCGTGCTGATTTAACCATTATAGTAGAGACGCCGGAAGACGCCTTCTGGTTCCCCGGATAACAGGTGATTTAAAAACGCAAACTGCCAACCACTTGGCCCCCAGTGTCGTTGGCAGATTCGTGAGCAGATGCAGATAACCACAGCCACCGCGAAAAAATTTTATATGGGCTGGGCTCCCGGTGGCAGGGAGTATTTCCGCTCAAAAGGTTTGTTGTGCAGTGATTATATTCTGGTAAGCGAAGGAGGGGCATTCTGGTTTTCCCCATGTTTGGGGTAGGGATTTCCCTACCATACCTGTGGTTTTATCGCAGGTATTTTGAAGATATGTGCCAGCCACACCTCCTTCTCCCAGAATCGAGGCCGGGAGGATGAGGTTAAGCTATACTTTAGCCAACGCACAATAAAAACTCGTGCTCCAATCTTTCAAAGAAGCCACTTTATGATTCAATTGGAGATGACTGCATGACCACGAAACGTAAGTTAAAGCCGGTCCCTTTTACGCAGGTCCGATTTAAGGATGCGTTCTGGGCGCCGCGGATCGAGACCAACCGGAAAGCGACTATCCGGCATATTTACAATAAGCTGGTCGAAACCGACCGCATTAGTGTTTTTGACCTGAATTTCACCCGCCCGGTTCCTTCACCGATCGTGCAGATTTTTGGCGATTCAGACACAGCCAAATGGCTTGAAGCTGCGAGCTATGCGCTCGCCACGCATCCCGACCCGGAATTGGAAGCGCTGGTCGATCAGGTAGCGGATAAGGTCATCAGCGCCCAGCAGCCGGACGGCTATCTCAACACGCATTTCACAGTTGTTCAGCCGGAAATGCGCTGGAAAAACCTGCGCGACTGGCACGAGCTGTATTGCGCGGGCCATTTGATGGAAGGAGCCGTCGCTCATTATCAGGCGACTGGGCAGAAGAAGCTGCTTGACGCGCTCAGCCGCTACGCTGATCTTATCGACGCGACCTTTGGAGACGAGCCTGGAAAAAAGCGCGGTTATCCGGGACATCCCGAGATCGAGCTGGCCCTGGTTCGCCTTTATCATGCCACGGGGAACCGCCGCTATCTGGACCTTGCCGGTTATTTTGTAAATGAGCGCGGGCAGCATTCACCTGAGAGACCCCATTATTATGACCTTGAGGCGATTGAGCGCGGCGAAGACCCGAAAGATTTTTGGGCCAAGACCTACGAGTATTGCCAGGCGCACGAGCCTGTTCGCGATCAGGAAAAAGTTGTTGGCCATGCCGTCCGCGCAATGTACCTGTTCAGCGCTGTCGCCGACCTTGCGGATGAAACCGGCGATGCCTCGCTGCTGGAAACCTGTGACCGCCTCTGGGACAACCTGATCAACCGGCGGATGTACATCACCGGTGGGATTGGCCCGTCGCGGCACAACGAGGGTTTTACCGAAGATTATGACCTGCCGGATGAAACCGCTTATGCTGAAACATGCGCGACTATCGGGCTGATCCTGTGGAATCACCGGCTGCTTCAGTTCGACGGCGACCGCCGGTTCGCCGATGTGATGGAACGCGGCATTTACAACGGCTTTTTAAGCGGCGTTTCGCTGGACGGAACAAAATTCCTTTATGAGAACCCACTCTCCACAGCCGGCGACCGCCACCGTGAAGAATGGTTCTACTGCCCGTGCTGCCCGCCCAATGTCGCGCGGATCATGGCGACAATCGGGAATTATGTCTACTCATCCAGCGAAGACGGCCTTTGGGTACATCTCTTTGCCGGCAGCGAAACAGATCTGGAAGTGAACGGGCAGGCGCTGAAAATTCGCCAGACCACGCAGTACCCGTGGGACGGGCTGGTGCAGTTTGATTTCGAGCTCGACCGGCCGGCATCGTTTACCCTGCATATCCGTGTTCCCGGCTGGTGCAATCATTTTGAGCTTTCGGTGAACGGCGAGACGCTGGCGCTCCAACCGGAGGAGAACGGTTACCTGGCGATCACGCGCGAGTGGAAGCATGGCGACCAGGTAACTTACCGGATGGATATGCCCATTCGGGCGATATGGGCAAACCCCGCCGTGCGCCAGCTAGAAGGGCGCGTTGCCATTCAGCGCGGGCCGGTCGTCTACTGCCTTGAAGGGACGGATCACAACCAGATCATTCTTGATCGAATTTCTGTCGACCCTGCGGAGATTGCAAACAGCTTCACAGTTGCCTATGACCCCGACCTGTTGGGCGGCGCAGCCGTCGTGCGCGGGAAGGGAAAGGTCATCGACCAGAACGCCTGGGACGGCTCGCTCTACCGCGACCAGGCCCCGGCGGTAAAAGAGATCGCGCTGACTGCCATTCCTTACTGCCTGTGGGATAACCGCGAGCCGGGCGAGATGCGCGTCTGGCTGCGGACGCATTGATTCGGGTATGATGACGGCCAGGTTTCCGACCCCTTACGCAGAAGTGAACGATCTGCTGCTCCAGGTGAAAACCGGCGCACAGGCGATTCTGGCAGGGCAGTTTGCTGGCATGTACCTCTACGGCTCGCTGGCGCTGGGCGATTTTGACCCGCAAAAGAGCGATATCGATTTTCTCATCGCAACTGCCGGGGAAATTTCGCCCGGCCAGCTGCAGCAGCTGCAGGCAATGCATTTGCAAATCGCTTCAGGCAGCTCGCGCTGGGCAATGGAGCTGGAAGGATCTTATATTCCGCTCAAAGCGCTGCGCCGCTGGGACCCCGCTGATGCCCGGCATCCGCATATCGACCGGGGCGGCGGGAACCTTCAAATCGAGCAGCACGACAGCGATTGGGTGATTCAACGTTACAGCCTGCGCGAATACGGCATTGTGATTGAAGGTCCAGACATCAAAACGCTGATCGATCCCATCAGCCCCGATGATTTGCGCCAGGCTGTGCTGGACTTGATGTGGTGGTGGGAGCTTCAGACGCAGGACACGCACCGGGTTGAGACCAGCGCTTACCAGGCTTATGCCGTGCTCAGTATGTGCCGCATCCTGTATACGCTGCAGAACGGGGCAATTTTATCCAAACCCCAGGCAGCCCGCTGGGCGCAGCGCAGTCTCGAGCCGCGCTGGCATCCTTTGATTGAGCGCGCCCTTTCCTGGCAGCCCGGCTGTGCAATGGACCGCCTGGATGAGACTCTGGCGTTCATCCGCTATACGCTTGACCGCAGCAAGGCGTATAGGTGTTAGTCGAAAGAATCATTGAGGAAATTTGTCAGAAAGATGGAAGTAGGTTACTTGAATACCTTTGTGTTATAGTAATCAAGTAGATGTAATAAATTTTGGACAGAATAAGAAGTCATGGGGAAACAAAAAATGGATAACGTCAAGCCTAACTGGGACTTAAAATTTCCGAGCGAGTTTCTTGGCTCTCCAATTTCAATTCTAAGACTCTCTAATAGGGCAAATAATTCTTTAAGTAAAGCGGGGATTCAAACGGTAGAACAATTACTTAATGCTCGGTCAAGTAATTATATAAACATACGATGGTTTGGTGAAAGAGCGAGACTAGAAGTAGAAGTTGCTCTACGAAATTTTATAGAACCGCCCAATGTGGATATAGATCCTAGACCCTTTCTATTAACATTAGATGATGTACATTCGCAAAACTTTGTTAACGTAATTCCAAACGTATGTAAGAAATTATTAAAGGCAATGAACTACTCACGGGAATATGAAGTTCTTAAAAGAAGATACGGTTTGGAGGATAGCCCCATTTATACGCTTCAACAAATTGGCGATTACTATGGTATTACTAGAGAACGAGTGAGGCAATTGGAAGAAAGAGCAAAAAAGAAGATACAAGGTGTCCTTTCAGGCTCAATGCAATTAAAAAAATGGCGTATACCAGATGAGCTTATTGAAGAATCGAAATTATTGTTCCAATCACTAATTAATCTAGGAATTATTATCACAGAAGATGAAACAATAAAAATTATTGAAGAACGCTATAGATTAAAAAGGAATGCTATTGACATTAACTCTGTTAGATTACTTTTAAACCTTGCTGGCTTTAAACAACTGCCGAATACCAGCTTGGAGACTGTTGGGATCGTTTTTGAACCCGCTTGGGAACTCCCTGGTAAAGTGGACAAAGTTGTGCTTTTTAAGGTAATAAGGATAATTAGAAATCTTCTTATCAAGGAAGTAAAACCAGTTTCTTTATTCGATATTACTATTCAAGTGAATCGAAAACTTAAGAAAAAGAACGGATATGAATACATTGAGTTGGCTGTTAAGATATATCGAGGAATTGAAAAACTATCCAATGAGATGTACCAGTTGAGGTTTGAAGCTTTACCCTCAATTGGAGACAAAGCATATCGCGTCTTATATGAGGCTAGGAAGCCACTTCACATCCAAGATATATTGAGAGAGATCAATTTTCGACAAATAAAGGCAGGTTACCCTGCAGATGTTATACTCCGCAGTTTACAACAACAACTATCAAATGATAAAAGGTTTGATCCAATAGGCAGAAGTGGGGAATGGAGCTTGTCCGATTGGGAAAATATTTCCAAAGAGACCATTTTAAAGCTCATGCAAGAATTTTTTCATTTAAACCAGACAAGTGCTACACCAAAAGAAGTTTATGAATATGTATCTTCCAAACGGTCAAGTGTTAGGCGTCAATCCATTTGCACTTACTTGGCCTATCAAAGAAATCTATTTGTAAAAGTTTCAGAAAACAAATATGCTTTAGCCGTCTGGGGTTTAAAACCGTTTACATCGGGTCGACGAGTAAGGAAATCTAGAAATTTTTCGATTGATTCGGAAATCAGATTTTTGTTTGCCCAAGAAAATGTTGTTTCAATGCCCTTATCGATGGCCATTAAAAAGATTCACGAACGGACAGGTAGACCCGAAGGCACTATTAGAAATGAAATATCTAAATCCACATGTGTGTTGATAGAACCCCATCCATCATTTTCTCGTAGAAAGTTATTGAGATATTTAGGTGAAGAACAACAACACCTATCAAAAGCAAAGGCTGAGAAAGTAACTATAAGAGATACCGTGAGAAAAGAGATTGTTAACTTTTTACAAGGACAGCCAGAGAGTCAAGCTCCATTAACAATGTTAGCTGCTTTTATTGTTAAGAAAACCGGCTGCAGAAAAGGAACATTTTACCGATACCTCGACGAAATGGAAAATGTAAAGAAAGTCACTAGTGGAAAAATTGTGATCTGCAAGTTGATTACTTCTTCAACGAATGAATTAATAAATGGAGTACAGTCCGAATATCCACAAATAATAAATCTGAATGATGAGGAATTAAGGGATAACCTTAAACGTGCAATCAAAAACCTAAATATTGACAATGTGGATTTATGCTTATTTCAATTGGGAAAAATATTTGAGGTTGAATTAAAAGCTTTTCTATTAAAAGTAAAAGATAAGAATATTTTTCCAGTTACAAGTGGAGATTTAGATAGATTGGCGTCAATGATTGACTGTGTCGAGAGGAACAGAGTTATTACAAAAAAGCATCACTTAACTCTACTTAGAGAGCAGAGGAATGAAAGAGCGCATGGACATATTCCGAATTTAATTGAAAGGCAAAAACTATTACAGTATGCACCGTTTTTGGTCGACCTTTATCTTGAGTACATTATTTTACTCAACTGCAAAAGGCATGAAATATAGGCATAAGTTTTAGTTATTGCACAGCTAAGTCTTCAGATTGCTTTACGGCAAACCGGATAACCTCACAGATATGGCGATATGTTATGTAAAAATCAACCATGCTATCATGCGGTGTACGAGACTGTAAGTTATATCGTAAAACACCATTATGAAGACTGGGGCAGATCCCATAAAACCATTTAATGACGGAAAGGGCCGTCCAAAGGGAACGTTTGGACGGCCCCTCAAAGAAACATATTATGCCGCGGCGGCCTGTCTCTCCGGCGTCTGCACGCTCCTGAGCAGCAGCACCGCCATGACCAGGTTTGCCAGGGTCAGCAATAGGAAGATGATAATGATCGCCGGGCTGTCTGGAACGCCGTTCAGGGCCATATTGATCCCCATGGCGCTGACAGCCATCCCCATGGTCATCAGCTTCATCACCGCCACAGACGCCAGCAGATAGCCCCACGGGCTGCGCTTCAGCAGCAGCACGGCAGATAGAAACGCCACCGGCACGATCAATCCCAGGTCCATTGCCTGAATCACCAGGGTGGTGGTGTTTTCGAGGACAGGCAGCGTCCCTTGCAGCAGCGGCGGGACAATGCGCCCCAGCCAGGCCAGCGTCAGGAACCCGCCGGCGATAAAGAACACAGTTGCGATCCCGCGCCGGGGCATTTTGTCATTAAAATGCCGGGGAAGCGTTTCAATATCGAAGGACATCATGCTCAGGATAAAGGCAAACAGGCTCATGCTGAACAGGGCCACGTAAACCAGGAAGAGCTCGTTGTAAGCGGCAAGCATGGACATCGACATATAGGTATAGAGGAAAAAGCCCAGCGTGCCGGTCAGCAGCAGCCGCCCGCGCAGCGATCCGCGAAAAGCCAGCCATGTAGAGACTGCCAGCAGCGGCAGTCCGGCGATCAGCGTAATCAGGTCGTTGCCCTGCATTTGAGCCGCCACACTGATGGTGTCAGCGCGGTACAGCCCGCGCCCGTAAAGCATAACCGCTTCACCGCGCGTCGAGACTGCCGAAACCGGCTGGCCTTCTCCTGGCCAGAAGAGACCCGACCCGGCGGCAAACAGCGCCAGCACAAAAATGAATGGAATGAGCCATTTGAGAGCAGCTTGATACCTCATCAGTTTCCTCCCTGGTTTCCTCCCTCCGGAGACTGTCGTGAATAAATGGTTCAGCAGGATTCAGAATACTATTTATTCGCTTGCAAATAATGAATGGGACTTGCTATAAGGGATACCGTATTTTACCAACGAAATATCGAATCATCTAAAAAATGCAGGAATTCGCCTGCATTTTTTAGAAGAAACCAATCCTCATCCTGACGGATACGGGCTTGGAATATCGACCTGCAAGATCGTCCCCCCGCCGGGCGGCGATTCAATTTGCATTGCCCCGCCCAAAAGCGCTGCGCGTTCGCTGATTCCCACCAGCCCAAAATGCTTGTTTGCGGATAAATCCGCCAGGTCGGGCGGGATGGCAATTCCATGCCCATCATCGACGATGCGCACGATGAGGCTGTCGGTCGGCGATCGTTTTAACGTAATGTCAACCTTGTTTGCGTCGGCATGTTTCCTGACGTTATTTAATCCTTCCTGCACGATGCGGAAAACCGAAAGTGCGTGCAGGCGTTCGCAAGGTTGTTGAGGAGATCCCCAACCTTGAGGTTGTGGCTGAGGTCGGAGACGGCTCTGCGCTCTTTACCGTCCTGGAGCGAGAAAAGCCCGGCTGCGTGCTGGTCGATGTCGTGCTGGGTGAAGAAGACGGCATTCGCTGCGCGCGGCGAATCAAGGCAGTATCTCCACAGTCGCGCATTGTCATGATCAGCGCCTACCCCGATCGAGGGTTTCACCGGTTAAGCCTGGAGGCGGGCGCTGTTGCCTTCCTGGATAAGAAGGACCTGGATGCCGTCACGCTGCGGCAGGTTGTCGAGGACGTACACCCCTGAACTTCTGGTTCAGCCGCAATTTTTCAGGCCGCGGGTTGTCATCCGGCAGCCAGCGGCAGCCGCGCCTCGAAGATGGTTCCTTTGCCCGGTTCGCTGGTGACGCAAACCTCGCCGCTGTGTATGTGGGCAATCCACTGCACGATCGATAAGCCCAGCCCGCTGCCGGGGATAATCTCGCCGGTCTCCGGGTCCCCAGGGTTGCGCGACCGGGCGCTGTCGACACGATAGAAGCGGTCGAACAGATGGGGGATGTGCTCAGGCGCAATCCCAGGCCCGTTGTCTGAAACGCGTACCCAGGCGGCGGGGCGCGCCGGGTTTGAATCGATGCCGGTTTCAACCCGCACCCACTGCTCCGGTCCCTTTGTGTTGTATTTAATGGCATTGTCGACCAGGTTGCCGATCATTTGCAGCAGGTACTGGCGGTCGCCTTCGATAGGAATCTCAGGCAGTTCGCCGGCTTGAAGCTGAATCTCTTTTTGCTCTGCCAGCGGAGCAAAGCGCTCGAGCACCTCTAGCGCCAGGTCGCTCAGGTCGAGCGGCTCCAGTTTGACCTGAATTTGCCCGGCGTCCATCCGCGCCAGCGTAAGCAGCTCGCCGACCAGGCGGCTCATCGACTCGTTCTCCGATTGAATGACTTCCAGCGCGTGCTGGTAATCCTCGATAGAACGGCTGCCGGATAAGGCTCGCCCGGTTTCGAGCCCGATGATGGTCAGCGGAGTGCGCAGTTCGTGGCTGGCGTCGGCGGTGAACTGGCGCTGCCGGTCAAAAGCGGCTTGCAGGCGGTCAAGCATCTGGTTGAAGGTTCCGGCTAACTCGCCCAGCTCATCCTGGGTATGGATGTTCAACCGGCGGCTCAGATCTGTGGCGCTGATCACCTGGGCCGTGCGGGTAACGGTCTTCACCGGCTGCAGCGCGCGGTCTGCCAGCCAGTAGCCGCCGGCAAGGGCCACCAGCAGGGTGAACAGCCCGCCAAAAATCAATGTCCACAGCAGCCTGGGCAGCAGGTTTTCAGGGTCCATTGGCACGCCCATCGTCACCCAACCCAGCAGCCGGTTCTCACTGCCGACCGGCGCGGTGATAAATAAATATGCTTTCGAATCACCCTCCTGCCCGGTGCTCAGATTCTTGCGCAGAATCTGATCGCTCTTCCAACTGCTGATCAGTCTCACCAGGCTTTCCGCATCCTGCCGGGTGACCGGTCCCCATGACATCGCGATTTGCCCGGATCGGTTTGAAAGGATGATGACCTCGTCCTCGGTCAGCACAAACCGGCTGTCTCGCGACCTGCCCGGTACACGCAGCCATTCGTTTTCGTTGATGCTCCGGTATGTCGAGCGGAAGGCCAGGTCAAGGTCGCGCAGGCGGACTGCCAGCCGGGCGGCTGCCTGGTTGTAGATGTCTTGCGTCTGGCGGTAATAGACAAACGTGCTGAACACCAGCAGCACAACCGCCAGTATCGCGGCAAACCATAACGACAGCCGGAAGCGGATGCTGTGGATAATGCCGGACAGCCTCTTTTTGAGCGGGCGTATCTCCCAGGTCATAAGGTGCCTGTTATTTGTTTATCGGGGTCGCGCAAGCGGTAGCCGGCTCCGCGTACCGTCTCGAAAAGTTTCACCGGGAAGGGGTCGTCAATTTTCCGCCGCAGCCGCCGGATATAAACGTCGATCACGTTCGATGAAGCCTGGAAATCATAGCTCCAGATATGGCTTTCAGCCATTTCGCGAGTGATGAGGCGGTTCGGATTGCGCATAAAGTATTCCAGCAGCGCGTATTCTTTGGCTGTCAGTTCGATTGGCTTCCCGCCGCGCTGCACAAAATGGCTTGCCGGATCCAGCACCAGGTCGGCCAGCCGCAGCTGGCCTGTCTTGTCATCTGATTCTCGCCGGAGCAGCGCGCGCAGGCGGGCGCGCAGTTCTTCAATGGCAAATGGCTTGATCAGGTAATCATCGGCGCCGCTGTCCAGCCCGGCGACGCGGTCATCGATCGAGTCGCGCGCAGTGAGCATCAAGATCGGGGTGTTGATCCGCTTGCGCCGCAGATCGCGGCAGACCTCCAGGCCGTTTTTTTCAGGCAGCATGACGTCGAGGATGATTGCGTCATAAGGCGTAAACTCCGCCAGTTCTTCTCCGTCTACACCGTTATAGGCTGTATCAACTGCATAGCCGTCTTCGATCAGGCTCAGGCGAATTGAATTGCTGACCCGCCGGTTATCTTCGACCAGTAAGATCCGCATAACGCCTCCTTCATGAGGATTCCTCTTTCTTCATTATATGAAGAATCAATGACAATAAGATGAAACTTTATTAGAGTTTTATTAATTTGATGAAAAATTCATCTTTGTGTCATCTTGATTTCATAAAATTCGAAGCAAAGGGACTGATTAACCGGGTTCGGTTGTTTTCGATAGCATTGCACTCGAAAATGAGTTTTTTGAACCGGCAAGGAGGTATATGATGAAACTCAAGCGTGTCCTTCCTGTTTTATTTCTAATCTCAGCGCTGGTCTTATCGGGCTGCGGTGCAGCCGTGACGCTTGCGCTGTCAGAAATTATGGATGCAAAGGAGCCTGCGGCTGCGCCTACGCCTGTTGTACAAAGCACCCCAACGCAGGCTGTTGATCTTCGCGCAGCCGCTGCCTCGAACGTGCAAAACATGGCCACTGCTGAGATAACCGCGGCGCTGCAGAGCGCCTACGAGCAGGTATATGAGCGGGTCAACCCGTCGGTTGTAAACATTCAGGTGGCGTCAACCTCTTTTCGAGGGTTCTCAGCGGGTGAAGGCTCCGGTTTTGTATGGGATCAGCAGGGCCATATTGTGACCAATAACCATGTGGTCGATGGGGCGAGCGTGGTCGTCGTAACGTTTGCGGACGGCAGCACGGCTGAGGCGGAGATCGTTGGAACCGACCCGGACGCTGATCTGGCGGTGATCCGGGTGGACGTGCCCGCAGACCGGCTGCGCCCCGTTGTTATGGCTGATTCCAGCCAGGTGAAAGTTGGTCAGATCGCAATCGCGATTGGAAACCCGTATGGCCTTTCTGGAACCATGACCGAGGGAATTGTCAGCGCGCTGTCGCGCTCACTGCCTGTTGGTGAAACGCCGGGCGGAACCTACACCATCCCAGACATTATCCAGACCGACGCGGCGATCAACCCGGGCAATTCGGGCGGTGTGCTGGTGAATATTGAGGGCGAGGTCATCGGCGTAACCACAGCAATCCGCTCTTCATCAAATTCAAATTCAGGAATTGGCTTTGTCATCCCATCCAATATCGTCAGCCGCATTGTCCCGGTCCTCATTGATACAGGCAAGTATGAGCACCCGCGCCTTGGCATCAGCGGCATGACTCTCTCCAGTGACCTCGCAGCAGAGCTGGGCCTGCCGGAGGACCAGCGGGGCGTGCTGGTGATCAATGTGGCGGCGAACGGTCCCGCGGACAAGGCCGGTTTGCAGGGCACACGGCAGTCCCGCACAGGCGAGATTATCGGCTCAGGCGGTGATGTGATTATCGCGATTGATGGGCATCCAATCACAAAATTTGAGGATCTTACCTCTTATCTGTTCAATAATACCGAGGTGGGGCAGACGGTTACCCTGACAATTCTACGCAATGGGCGCGAACAAACCGTCGAGCTGACTCTGGAAGCTGTTCCGTAACGGAGGGGTCAGTACCCGCCTGTTTCTCTTACTGGTAGCTTATCGGTAGTTGGGCCTCCTGGAAGTAAAGACATGCTTTACTTCCAGGAGGCCTTTTTGGATGGGGCGGCGATCATTGAGCGCTTTGCTGCCTGAAAAACCACCTGCGCACAAAATATACTAATTTAATCTTAAAAGTTGTAATTATAGACAGGAAGAGTATATAATTCATGCAGGGGGACGGACGCCGTGGTTCGTTCAGGAGGTTGGGATGCAATTGACAGGGCTCCATCATGTCACCGCGATTACTGCTCATGCAGTGCGAAATGTCGAGTTTTATACGCAAGTATTGGGCTTGCGGCTTGTGAAAAAAACGGTCAATCAGGATGATGTTTCAGCCTATCATCTCTTTTATGGCGATAAGCAGGGCAGCCCTGGGACAGAAGTGACCTTTTTCGATTGGCCGAACGTGGTTCAGAACCAGAATGGTTCGGGCAGCATCGCCCAGATTAGCCTTAGAGTGCCTGGGCGCAAAGCCCTTGACTGGTGGGCTGCCCGGTTATCCAAATCAGGCGTTGACCATACCGGCGTCATCGAAGTGAACGGGCGTGCGCGGATTCAGTTTGCCGACCCTGAAGGGCTGTTGTTGGAGCTGGCGGATGATCAACAGGCTCCCGGCGGGACTCCCTGGGAGCGCAGCCCGGTTCCCGTGGAAATGGGCATCCGCGGGCTCAATGCTGTGACCTTGATGGTGCAAATGTTAGATCCACTTGCCGCTGTGCTGACCGAAATATTGGGCTTCCAGAAAGTGGGCGAGTATCTGGCGGAAGGGAGCGGCCGCCCGGTGACGGTCTTTGCCACCGGCTCAGGCGGGCCCGGCACCGAAGTTCACGTTGAGGCCGGTTCGCTTCTGATGCCCGGGCGCCTGGGACGCGGCGGCGTGCACCATGTGGCGTTCCGCGTGCCCGACAACGAGGCGCACAGGGCATGGCGGCAGCGGATTTCAGACGCCGGCCTGAATGTTACCCCGGTGATTGACCGCTTTTACTTTAAATCAATTTATTTCCGGGTTCCAGGCGGGATTCTGTTTGAGATCGCTACAGATGGGCCGGGTTTTGCCGCTGATGAAGATATTGAACACCTGGGCGAAAAGCTTTCCCTGCCGCCGTTCCTCGAGCCGCGCCGTGAATATATCGAATCGCAGCTGCGCCCGCTTGAAATCAATGTGAAATAAAGGTCATTCCATACAACATTTTTAGTAAAATAGCTGTATCTGGTTTTTCCATTTTGCTCTCCGACATTGCGAATCCCTGGCGATAGCGAAGCCGGTATTTGCCTGTCCGCGCCTGCCTACCGGCGGGAAGGTTATTGCTGGATGATGGAACAACCGGAAATCAATTTTCCTGAACGCACCTCTGGAGGTGAAATGATGAACGGCCGTATTCTGGTTGCTTATGCAAGCAAAGCCGGTTCCACCGCTGAAATCGCCAAAAAGATTGCTCAAACCCTGTCAGAACGAAATGTGCCGGTTGATGTGCTGCCCGCCGGCAAAGTGAATGATTTGTCGCCTTACAGTGCGGTGGTGCTTGGAAGCGCCATCCGCATGGGCGCCGTGCTGCCGGAGGCTGTCAAATTTATCGAGAAGAATCAGGCCGCTTTGCAGCAGAAACCGTTCAGCATGTTCATTGCCTGCATGACCCTCCATGAGGATAATGAAGAAAACCGCAAAACCGTCAGCGCTTACCTGGCCCCCGTCCGCGCGCTGGTAAAACCGGACAGCGAAGGGTTGTTCGCCGGTGTGATCGACCCGAGCAAGGTCGGGCTGCTTGAACGCATGGCGATTAAACTCGTCAAATCGCCCCTGGGCGATTTCCGCAAATGGGATGAAATCAGCGCCTGGGCCGAGAGCATCCCATTGGGCTGAGCGTCCGGCGCTTTGTCATGCCGCGGGGCCGTCCCAAATCTTCTCCAAAAGTGAATCAACCACTGCTGCACCATGACAGGCGCAGCAGTGGTTGGTTAGCATTGTTCAGCAGGTGCAGCTCCCGCAGCCGCAGTCTTGCGGCAGACCCTCTGGCTTAATGGCAGACACGATCATGCTGTAGATCGGGACCCCGAAGGCTTCTCCCACGCTGGGGCTGCGCCGGGTTTTGATCTCTCGAAACCCTGCCTGCGCAACCAGATCCAGGTATTCCTGCTCAGGCAGCGCCCCCGTGACGCATTCCGCCCAGCCAGATGCATCCTCGCGCAGTTCAACCGGCATCGCCGACCCCGTGACGATATCGCTGACTTCCAGCCGCCCGCCGGGCTTCAAGACCCGGAACGCCTCGTCGAAAACAGCCCCCTTATCTTCGGTCAGGTTGATCACGCAGTTCGAGAGGATGACGTCGACCGTTTCGTTTTCTACAGGCAGTTTCTCGGCGTAGCCCTGGCGAAACTCGACATTGCGGATTCCATTTCGCTCAGCGGCAGCGCGCGCTCGTTCGAGCATCGCCGGCGTCATATCGACGCCGATCACGCGCCCCTGCGGGCCGACGCGCTCTGCTGCTAGAAATGCATCCAGCCCGCCCCCGCTGCCAATATCCAGCACAACTTCGCCGGGCTTTAACGCAGCCATCGCCAGCGGATTGCCGCAGCCGAGCGAAATTTCCACCGCTTCTTGCGGGGCCGCTTTCAGCTCCTCAGCGCTGTAGCCGGTCGCGAAATTAACCTGAACAGACTCTGCCGGTTCGCTGCAGCAGCCGGCGGATTCCTGGCTCGATCCGCAGCAGCTCGCTTCACCTGAACTGCATCCGCAAGATACCCCGGCTTTTGCCACAGCGGCATAGTTGTCCTGCACGGCCTCGCGCATTGCAATGCGCCGGGTGCCGGTGGCAAGGAAAACGCTGATCCTGGCGGAACGCTGGGCTGGTTCAGCAGCGCCGCTGGATTCAGCGCAGCAGGTCTGGTTTGTGGCGTCGACGATCACATTGACCAGCCCGGCTTCTTTAAACCAGCGGCGGATCTGCGCGCGGTCAAAGCCCTGCCAGACATCCGCCATTTCTTCTTTCAGCCATGCGTAAGGGTGCTCGTCCATGTCGGTGATCACCAGCCGCCCGCCAGGGCGCAGCACGCGGACCATCTCGCGAATCGCTGCCAGCGGATCGGCGGCGTGGTGCAGGTACATGTTGGCGAAGACGGCATCCAGGCTGTCATCGGGGAAGGGCAGCGATAAGCCGTCCGCTTCATGGAATTCGATATTGTCAAACGAGGCAAGGTTCCGCTCGGCGACCTTCAGCATTTCGGGTGAGGCGTCCACAACATACACACGCTTAACCAGCGGCGCAAGCCCGGCGGAGATGAACCCCGTCCCTGCGCCGATGTCTGCCACTGCCATCTCAGGACGCAAATAAGCCTTTGCAATTGCAGCGTCGCGGACGCCGTCGCCAAAATATCCGGCCCTGATGTTGTCCCATTCTTCCGCGACTTGCTTGAAGTATTCGGATGATTCACCGGTCATGGTCATAATGCACCTCTTTGTGCTCCTTTATCGTAAAAATGCGATATAGTGAAAATTAAAAATGCTGCTTCGTCCCCAGGTGGGAATCAGCAGCAGCCATCTTGTGATGGGCCCGAATCAGGCGCGCAGCATGCGGGCATCCAGCGATTGATCTGGTCTTTCAAGAACCGGACGCCCTCCTCGCTGATGCAGTAACATGTTGCGGGGCCCTCAATTTCTCCCTCGATCAAACCGGCCTCGCGCAGAACTTTTAGATGCTGGCTGACGGTCGACTGGGCCAGGGTGGTAAATTCGACAACGTCGCCGGTGATGCACACCTGTTTTTCCGCCAAAAATTGCATAATGCGAAACCGGACCGGGTTTCCCAGCGCTTTTAACATCTGCGCCAGGCGCATTTCATCACGACTGAGATCCCGGATCAAGGGTAAATCTTTTGCCATTTTCTCGCTCCTTATATCGCAATTTTACGATATAACCTGCCCGGCTGTCAAGGCGGTATAATTAAATGGTGTCTGTTTATTTTTCTCGCGATTACACCGGCGGAGCATTTGAACTTTTCGGCGCAGCGCATCTCATTGCCCTGGCGTTGATTGCTTTCATCTGCCTGATCATTTACCGGCTGCGCGGAAGGTTTGGCGAGCGCTCCCGGAAGTATACGCGCTGGGGCCTGCTCGGGCTGATTTACCTTTGCGAAGGCTCGTGGCAGGTATGGATGCTGGCGACAGACCAGTGGACGGTTCAGGCGATGCTGCCTTTATGGCTGTGCAGCGCAACCTCGTGGACGATGCCGCTGCTGCTGATCTGGCGCAGCTACCGTTACTATGAATGGGCGTATTTTATGGGCATAATCGGCGCGTCAATGGCGCTGCTGACGCCCGACCTGATGATCTACGGTTTTCCGCACTTCCGTTTTATTGAATTTTTTACGCTGCACGGGGCGATCATTATCGCCGTGATTTATATGACCGTCGTGGAGGGCTTCCGCCCCACCTGGAAATCGCTGCCCAGGGTATTCGTCGCCGCGAACCTGTACTGGGCCTTCTGCGCCTGGGTGAACAGCCAGCTTGGGAGCAACTATCTCTACACCCACGGCAAGCTGCCGACCCCCAGCCTGCTCGATCTGCTTGGTCCGCACCCCTGGTATTTGCTGTCGATGGAAGGGCTCGGCATTCTCCTGTGCCTGCTCCTGCTTCTGCCCTTCGGGTTTCGCCAGCCTCAGGCGGGATTAGGCGAATCTTCTGCACGGCGGCCCGCTGCTTAAAGTCTGAGAACAAAATCAGACCTGGGTCCGATCCCAACCGGCGGCGAAATCTGTAGACTCACAGTGATCTTTTTGACCTGTGAGGAAACAATGCAGAATAATACAGCTATCGAAGTAAACGAAGTCCACCGGACGCTTTCGCTCGGTGGTAGAGAATTGCATATCTTACGCGGCATCTCCTTTAAAGTCGCTGCCGGAGAATGGGCGGCGCTGACAGGGCCGTCGGGTTCGGGGAAGTCGACTTTATTGGGGATCCTGGGTGGAATTGACCAGCCCACCCGCGGTCATGTGATTGTGGATGGGATGGACATCACCGGATTGAATGAAGACTGGCTGGCGCGCATCCGCAACGTGACCATCGGCATGGTTTTCCAGTCCTTCAATCTGATCCCGTCCATGACCGCTCAGGAAAACGTTGAAGTGCCGCTGTATGTCAGCCCGCGCCGCCGTGAAGCTCGCCAGCTTGCCCGCAAGATGCTCGAGCAGGTGGGCCTTGCTGAGCGCATGGACCACCTGCCCCACCAGCTTTCGGGCGGCGAGCAGCAGCGCGTCGCCATTGCCCGCGCGCTGGTCACCGGCCCGCGCATTTTGCTGGCCGACGAGCCGACCGGCAACCTCGACAGCGCCACAAGCAAGCAGGTGCTTGCATTAATCCAGCAGCTGCGCGAGCAGTTGGGGCTGACTGTGGTGATGGTCACGCATGACCCGCGCATTGCTTCTTATGCCGACCGGTCGCTGCATATCATCGACGGGCAGTTGGTTGAATCGCCCGTTTATTCAGGAGCGGCGCTATGACGATTCTGGCTTACTCATTTCGTACCGCGGCGCGCAACCTGCGGCGCGGCGGGCAGCGCGCCCTGGTGGCGCTGCTGTGCATTGTTTTTGGCGTGATGTCTGTTGTGTCGATGTCGCTGCTGTCTGAGGCGCTTCACTCGATGCTGGTCGTCGAACCGGAGCATCTGGTTGGCGCCGATTTGACCATGGATCGTACGGTGGAAGATGCCATCTTCCCGGATCATATTGCCGGGCTGCAGGCGCTGCAGGAGGCCGGGAAGATCGACCGGTTTACCCTGGTAGCCTATTCGGCTTCCATTACATTCCGCAAATCTGGCTCGGGCGAGCTGAAATTTCCGGCGGCGGGCATGGGCATTGAACCAGATGTCTATCCCCTGGCCGGTTCGTTTACCCTGGCGGATAAGTCTGCCAGCGTGGCTTCTCTGATCCAGCAGCCCGGCGACGTGTTGGTGACGAGCGACATCGCCAAAACAGACGATTTGCAGGTGGGCGATGTAATTTTCCTGTCTGATCTGGGTGTGGGGGCGGTGGTTGAGGGCCGCGTCCGGGGCATTGTGACCGACACGCCCAACCACCAGGGGAGCAAGATTTATTATTCGCTGGAGACCGCGCGGCAGCTGGCCGGCGGTGCTGCCCCGGAAAATACGGCGCTTGCGATGGCCGGCGACCCCGAAGCGGTCCTCGCCGATCTTCAGTCGCTGGGCTGGCGCGCGTTTTCTGCGGCTCATATGGCACAATCCAATGAATCAGTCTATGAGATGTTCGACCTTGCCTTCAAAAGCGCCGGCATCCTCGGTATGCTGGTCGGTGGAATTGGCATTGCAAACACCATGCAGGTGCTGCTCCGCCGCCGCCAGCGTGAAGTCGCTGTTTACAAAACCCTGGGCTACCGCAAAGGGCAGCTTCAAACCATGTTTGCGGCAGAAGCTGCGCTGCTCGGCGCGATCGGCAGCCTGCTTGGGGCCGCGCTTGGCGTAATTGTCTCCATTGGGCTGGTCGAGCTGTTCAGCCGCATCACCACCCTGTTGATCCGCTGGGTCTTTTCGCCTGTTCCGGTGATCAACGGCATTCTGGTCGGCGTGGTGACCACCATCTCGTTTGCCGCGTTTGCCATTGTCGCCGTCAGCCAGGTGCCCCCACTGGCCCTGCTGCGCAGAGAGGCGCTCACCGCGGGGCGGATTCCCTGGCTGCAGAGCGCTGCTGTGGCATTGTTCTGCGCTGTCCCGTTTACTGCTGTCACCATCTGGGTGATGGGCTCTGTCCTGAAGGGACTGGGGGTGCTCATTGTTGCTGTGATCGGTCTGGTTTCGCTGGGTGGTTTTCTCGGCGGGCTGGCATGGCTGCTCACCCGCTTGCTGACGCTGCGCGCCTGGCCTTTGCTGCGAATGGCGCGGAATAATCTGCGGCGGCGCGGCGCTTCGCTGGTCTTTGCGATGATCGCTCTCTTTGTGGGGGTTGTCTCTCTGGCGTTTGGCGTCGTGGTCACCAGCAGCGCAGGGAAAGAGCTCGATGCGGCGGTGATCCAGATTTTGGAAGACAATATTCTGATCATCGCGCCTGCTGCGGAGGAAACCGCTGTGCGGCAGACTGTTGAACAACTGATGAGCGAAGGCCAGGTGGACAGTTTTTCATACGGATACCAGACAGCCGTCCGCACCATCCGTATGGCCGGTTCGCCAGATGTCACGCTGTCACCGGTGCTCGTTGGCCGTGAAGACCCAGGAAATTATTGGGTCAGCGGCGCTCCGTGGGGCAGCGACCCGAACGGGGTGTACACCTATCAGGCGGCGGAAATCCCCGCAGGCAGCGAGGTTGAAGTCACCCTGCTGGATGGTTCGGTGCACGTTCTGCCGGTCATCGGAACATATACCATCGATTACCAGGGCACCAGCCCGTACCCCGCGCAGGGCTTGTTGATGTCAAATGAATTGATCTTGAGCCTCGCTCAGCCTGAGTCAGTCCGGTTTGCCATTACCGCGCCTGCCGGTAAAGTGCAGGCAGCGAGCGCGGCATTCGGCGCAGCGCTGCCTCAGGTGACTGTGATCAATGTGCCGGCTTATGCTGCCCGCTTTACCCAGTCTTATGTGAATCTGTTTGTGTTTGCTGCAGCGATGGCCGGGCTGGCGCTGCTGGCAGGGGCGCTGTTGATTGCAAATTCTGTCAGCCTGGCGATGCTTGACCGGCGTTATGAGATCGGCGTGCTCAAGGCTATGGGATATGCCCGCCGCCAGGTCCAGCTGGTGCTGGTGGTAGAATATATTCTGGTGGCGCTGATTGCCACCTCAGCCGGGCTGCTGGCCGTGCAGGTGATCCTGTGGCTAATTGGTCTGCTGAACCCGCTGGCGGGAAGTCTGCTGGTCATTGCCCCTGAGGCGGCGGCGGTCATTCTTCTGGCCAGCGTAGGCCTGATCCTGCTGACGGTTCTGGCCGTCACCTGGAGGCCGGTAAAAGTATCGCCGGTCGTCGTTCTGAACGATCGAGAATAGATTGACTTAGATTTCCTGCAAAGCGCGGGCTGATGCTTGCGCTTTGCAGGAAACAAAACATACAACCGGGAAAAGCCTTTGAAACGTCTCTTCTCCCTGCTGCGCAGCCTGCTCAGCGGGCTGCGCGGCAAGCTCACGCTCACTTACACGCTGGTAACCGTTCTGGCGCTGCTGGCGCTGGAAATGTTTTTGTTTTTCTCAGCTTTTCTGATTTCGAGCCTGACAAATACCGATTTGCGCGATTACCTGACAGACGTTATCTATTATCTCTATCCAGACGCGCAAGAATACCTGCAGCCCGGGCAAGAGGATCTTCAGGGACTGCAGGCCTGGCTCGAGCAGGTGCACGCGCGGGGCTACGCCAGTGTGGAACCACAGTATGCGTTTGACAGTCCGGCGGCGCTGATTGTACAGAGCGAGCCGATGTACGTCCTTTCGCCGGACGGGGTCGTGCTCGCGCAGTCGCCGGCCGGTAGAGACAGCCGGGTGGGCCAGCATTACAATCTGGCAGATATTCCCGGCGGAAGCGATCTGTTCCGTCATGCGCTAGAAGGCGGCTATGACTCAATGAAACTGGCTTCGATCACCGCGGAGAGGAACTATCTCATGGCGGTCCCGGTGATGCAGGGCGACCGTTCCTCGGAGGTGGTCGGCGTCATTCTCCTCACCATACGCCGCCCGCCGTCTATGCTGCTGCAGGTGCTGCCAACGATGCTGGGCTGGGTGCTGGCAACCGGCATTATCCTGCTCATGCTGGTTGCTCCGTTTGGGGCCTTATTCGGCTTTATCATGTCGCGCGGGCTGACTACCCGCCTGAACCGGCTTGCCAGTGCAGTTGACGCCTGGAGCGAAGGCGATTTTGGCCCCCGCCCGGTTGACCGCTCGAAAGATGAAATTGGTTATTTGAGCATGCGCATGCGGAATATGGCGGAGCGCGTGCAAAATTTGCTGCAGACGCAGCAGCAGCTTGCCATGATCGAAGAGCGCAACCGGCTGGCGCGCGATCTGCATGATACGGTAAAACAGCAGACCTTCGCCACGTTGATGCAGGTGCGCGCCGCTCGCAACCTGATTGGGCAGGACCCAGAAGCGGCGCGCCAGCGGCTTGAAGAGGCTGAGAGCCTGATTAAAACTTCGCAGCAGGACCTGGGGCTGATCATTGCAGAACTGCGCCCGGCTGCGCTGGACGGTCAGGGTTTAGCCGGCGCACTTCGCGATTATCTGGATACTTGGAACCGGCATTCGCGTATTTTGGGAACGCTCAATGTGGTCAACGAGCGGGCGCTGCCGCTTGATCTCGAGCAGACGCTGTATCGGGTGGCGCAAGAGGCGCTGTCGAATGTGGCGCGTCACAGCCGGGCTTCTTCGGTCACGGTTCGCCTGGCCTATGAGCCAGACAAGGTATGCCTTTCTGTGATTGATAACGGCGTGGGATTTGACCCGGCAGAACACAGCAGCGGTTATGGTTTGCAGAGCATGAGAGAACGGCTGTCGGCTGCCGGCGGATATTTGACCATCGAAGGTGAAGCGGGTGAGGGGACGGTACTGAAGGCGGTTGTCCCGGTAAAAACAAGGAGTTTCAAAGATGACAGAGCCAATCACAGTCCTGCTGGCAGATGATCACAGCATGGTTCGCATCGGGCTGAAGGCTTATTTCAGCACGCTGGATGATATTCAGGTCGTAGCTGAAGCCGCCACCGGTGAAGAAGCTGTGCAGTTGGTCGAACAGCATACGCCGGATGTCGTGTTGATGGATCTATTGATGCCGGGCATGGGCGGTATTGAGGCCACCCGGCAGATTCGCAAGGTCAGTCCGAGCACGCAGGTAATTATTCTCACCTCTTACCACGAAGACGAGCATATCTTCCCGGCGATCCGCGCAGGCGCGCTTTCGTATGTCTTAAAAGATATCGACCCGGATGACCTGGCTGAAGCCGTTCGTAAGGCGCACGCAAATGAAGCGATCCTGAACCCGCGCATTGCAGCGCGCCTGGTGAAAGAGATGCGCGGCAGCGGCGCTGAGAGCCCAAACCCGTTCAGCGACCTGACTGAACGGGAGCTAGATGTGCTGCGCGAGATTGCGAATGGAAAGAACAACCGCGAGATTGCCGAGCATCTGGTGATCAGCGAGAAAACGGTCAAAACGCATATCACCAATATTCTCAGCAAGCTGCACCTGGCCGACCGCACCCAGGCAGCCGTCTATGCCTGGCAAGAGGGCATTGTCCGGCGCAGCAAGCGCTGAAAGATCCGCCTGCTGTCTGACCGCAAATCAGACCTGGGGTCGATGCGCTGAACGGCTTGCATCCTTATACTGTGGGTAATCTTAGTAGTAAATCGGAGACCCACATGATAATTCACAACTTCTTTGTTGTTATGATGCTGCTGGCGCATGCCTTTGATAGGATTTCTGCCAGCCCCGTTCGTTTTGCTTCGGAATCCCTCTCACAGCCAGAAGCCGTGATTGAACTTTCGGCGGGAGAACCGCTGGTGCTGGCGGCGGTGGGGGTGATCAGCCTGGTCTTTGCCGGGCTGGCGATTATTCCCCTGTTTGCGTCAGATGACGGCCCATACATTGATGGATAATTCAGGAGTGCGTGTTGAGAACCCACACTTCAATCGGCTCGCTGCGCCCCCTGATCTCTTGCTGCCGGATTTTGAAACCGGCAGAGTCTAGGCCGGCTGCCTCGGCGGTTGCCTGTGAGATGTGAATTTCACCGACTGCGGCCTGGGCGGCCAGCCGCGCGCCGATATTGGCAGCGTCGCCCAACACCGCGATATCTGTGACGCCCGAATCCGAACTGATCGCTCCGACATAGGCCGTCCCGGTGTGGATGCCAATTCCAACCGGGATCCACGGGCCAGACGGCCGGTTATGCCCTGTGGCTCGCAGGATTGACTGTGCAGTTCTCACGGCGATGCGCGCGTGGTCAGGGCCTGGCTGACCCGGCGTGAAAAAGCCGGTGACGGCATCCCCAATCAGTTTTTCGACCATAGCCCCACTATCAAACAGGACTTTTGTGGCCGCGTTGTAGAACCGGTTGATCAGGCGGCTAAATTCGGTGGGGCTCATCGATTCTGCCAGCGTCGTCGAACCGCGGACATCAGCAAACAAGATCGACAGCTCGACCTCTGCTCCTCCTTGATACTGCTCGGCGAATTCTTCGCATTGATTGCACACCTGCGGGTTCAACTTAGAAGGGACCACCCCAAAAAAACGTCGCACGAGCGTCCCGCCCAATCCCTTGAATGGAAACATGCACAGCCTGCACCTGGGGTCATCTGGCAGGTGACCATAGATCCCGCGAAGTCGTTTTGCGCGATACCACGGCACGCTGATATAGCTGGGCACTTCTCCGGTTGTTAGATAGGTGCGCCAGACCTCTTCAATTTGCTCAGGACTCAATTTCTGTTGACCCGGCATCTCTTAAATCCTCTCTTATAGGATATATCATATCTTTATAGACTAAATTGATCAAGATACTGCAAGAGGCAGGCGCATTTCTGTTTCGAGAATAGCAAGGCCAAAATAAATTTATCCAAATTAATTAAGTTAAATTTGGGTAAATTTGAGTGACAAAAAATCATATTTAGGGGTAAAATAATATAGACATTTGTGCCCGGCATGTAACAATTCAATAAACCGTTTGAGGGGATTTCAGGGTTTAACTATGCAACCTAAGCGCACCATCCACGCACTCCTTGTCATTGCTATCTTTTCGACCCTATTGATCGGCGCTGTCCAGCCGCAGGCAAGTGGGGGAGCTGAGAAGCTGACGCTCAGCCTGTCAGATCTCGGATACGTAAAAGATGAAACGTTGGTCGGTATCAATGTCGACCGGATTTATGGCTTCCGGTGGCCCGAGAGTTGGAAACCCGAACCCGGAAACCGGGTCAACATCCTTTTCAGTCATTCCAGATCGCTTGATTCCTCATCGTCGCTTGTGGTTGATTGGAACGGGACACGTTTGAACAGCACGCAGCTTGACACAAGCAATATCAACCGCGGCAGTTTGACTGTTGAAATTCCAGAGTCATTGATTCAGCCCGGCTATAACGAGCTGCGCCTGGAATTCTACATGGGGATGCACAGCGACGATTTCTGCCAGGATATCAACAATCCGAATATCTGGGCGACCGTTCACAGCGATTCCAAATTTGTTCTGTCCTATTCGACGCTGCAGCCAGAGCTAAATCTGAGCCGTTTTCCTTACCCCTTTGTTGATTCGAGCGACCTGATTGAGAATTCAGTGGTCCTGCTGGTGCCTGACCAGCCTACGGATGCTGAGTTGACGGCTGTCGCCACGGTCAGCGCGAAATTGGGTCAGGAAGCTTCCTACAGGGTGCTTAACCTGAACACCGCCTCAGCGTCCAGTCTCGGCAGCGTGACCGGCAATCTCATCTATATTGGGCTGGCTGACCGGCTGCCGGTACTGCAGACCATGAATGTGCCCTTTGCCGCCGGAGAAGCGGGAGCCGTTCGCCTGACAGACCTGAACGGGCAAAACCTGCCGGAAGGCGCGGGCGTGCTTTGGGAGCAGACCAATCCTGCAGACGCGAACAGCGTTGTATTGGTCGTGACCGGAAAAGATGATGCGGGCCTGTTGAAAGCCGCCCGCGGGCTGGCAAATGAACTGGCCCATCCGCGGATTAGCGGCCCCTTCGGGGTGATCCTGGAGGTGCCTGATCCTGAAATTGGGCAGGGGCCGGCGGGGCAGGCGCTCACCTTTAAGCAGCTTGGGTATGAAGATGCATCTGCTCGCGGCGTTCGCGAACAGACGTTGAACTTTGTGATCCCCTTGTCGCTGGCATGGCAGATCCAGTCTGAAATTCACCTGGACCTGCACTTCGCTCATTCCACCCTTGTGGACGATCAGCGTTCATCGCTCAATATATCGCTGAACGGTTCGCCGGTCAGCAACATCCTGCTGACCAAAGATAACGCGACCGATGCATGGGCGAACTTCCGCCTGCCGGCGAGAATGTTTAGGATCGGCAATAATCATCTGACCATTAAATCGACGATCAACCTGATGGAAGGCTATACGGCAGCCCCGCGCGGTGAATGTGGTGAGAATTACGAAGAAGAGGCCTGGGCCGCCGTCTATTCCGATTCATATGTAACCCTGCCGCCGGCTCCATCTGGCATGAACCTCACGCTGGCAGATTTCCCGATGGCCTATATCGGTGATCCGAGCATGGCTGAGCTGGCTTTCATCGTCCCTGATCAGCCCGATGTGACGATTGCCGGCGCCGTCGCGCAGATCTCAGCCCGGTTGGGCCGCTACACCAGGGGTGTAGCGCTTGCCCCGACGGTGCTGAAAGCGCAGGACGCGCTTGCAAATGCGCCGTCTCAGCCTTACCAGATCTTGATCGGTATCCCGGCTGAACATGCCATGATTCAGAAACTGAATGATGAGCTGCCGGCGCCTTTCCAGGCAGCGCCTAGGGGCGATGTGAACGTCAATCAGTTGAAGCCGAACGACCGGCTCCCGCGGATCGTGTCGCTTGACGGTACGACGGGATACGTGGAAGTCCTTCAAAATGACCGCAGCTACCCGCGGCTGATCGTGGCAGGTACAAACCCAGAAGGCCTGTCGTGGGCAGCCGGCGCGGTAAGCCTTCCTGAAATGATGGGCGGCTTAAAAGGCGATGTCGCCATTCTGGACAGCGCCGAAACGATGGTGACCGCGCAAGTTCGCGATATTGAAGAGCCGGGTCTGGTTCTGGGCGCCGCTACAGCGGTTGAAGACGAATCCCAACCGATGCCCTGGGTCTTGTGGGCGACCTATCTCTTCATCGGACTGACAGTCCTGATCTTCCTCGTCATCTGGATTTCCGAAATTATTCGCCGCAAGGTTGCAAAGGAGCACTATGAAGCACACTCCTAGCCGTATCCCTTATCTTCACCTGGCCCTTTTGGCTGCCTGGCTCGTGGCAGGTACCGCAGCAATTCGCTGGACGGATCTCGCTCCAGATACGCCGTACCTGGCATTTGCACTGTTGATTTTTACAACCGTGCTTGCGTCTGTAAATTTGTTCCGCCTTTCATGGCTCGTGGCCATACTCATCGGCTTGGGCGCTTACAACGCCGTGATGTTCGTTATGCGCGTGCCCGGCCCGGATAACTGGATTCCGCTAGCCGTCGGCAACATCGTCATTTTGGTCGCGGCGCTTCTGGCCTGGCTCACGGCTCGCCAGATTGCGGCGCTTCAAAACCAGGTCGAACGCGCCAATAATATGATCCAGGACCTGCGTGTCAAAGATCCTGCTCTTGGAGTCGTTCGCCTGCCCTATGCAATGCAAACGCTGAGGACAGAGGTGCTTCGCAGCCAGCGGTACCAGTCTCACCTGTGCCTGATCCTCGCAAAAATTGCCGACGAAGAGGAGATCCAAAATGAGCAGGGCTCGACCGGGCTGTTTGAAATCAAGCGCCAGGTCAGCGAGGTCTTGAACGGCATGCTGCGCGAGATGGATCTGCTGTTTAGCTCCAATTATTTCGGCATCATTTTGCCTGAAACATCGACCGAAGGCGCAATGGTCGTCGCCCGGCGCATCACCGACAGCATCGCGCGGAAGGTGCGGGTTGGAATGTATATTGGCGTGGCTGAATTTGGCGTAGATGCTTTTAGCGACGAGGAACTTTACAGCGCCGCAGAGACTGCGCTTCAGCTTGCCCAAAAGATGGACAAGGCGGTTGTCAATTATGCCCAGGTCCGCTATGTGACGGACGAACCAGAGCCGGCTGCTGCTGAATAAGCCCGAGGAGCAAAAATGCCAGAGCCCAAAAAGTCTAAACTGCTCGAATCGTTCTTAACCCTGTGGATTGTGATTCGCGTGGGGTTCATTTTGGTCATCTGGATTGGGCTGTTTCTGGCGATGTTCCTGGGTTATTTCACAGTGCCAATCATCCTGGTCATTGTTTTGACCATCCTTTACGGCCTGAGTGATGCCGTCCTGCTGCTGGTTGCTCGCACGAGGAAACAAACCGGCGAAGAAGAAGCCTGAATCCGCCGCCGGACATCATAAAAAAGACACTGAGCCTTCAATGTTGGTAATATGAGCCAAGCGCCTGACACCGCCGTCCACCGGCTGACAAGTTTTATCCCAGACCCGAATGCGCTCCGTTTCCTTCCGGAGCCGGTAGCCAGGGAGTGCCTCGCTGTTCCGCTGCGCGTCGAGAACGGAAGTCTGGTCGTTGCCACGGCAAACCCGGGTAATTCTCGCGCCATCCGGCAGATTGCTGTGGCTGCCAGGCGATCGATCCATCCGCTTGCCGCAACTTACCCCGATATCCGCGACGCGCTGGACCTCGCTTATGGGGGAACGCTCGCTGCCGAAGGCGAACCTGCAGAAAAGGAAGTCTGCCTGCGAATGGGCTATATCCAGCCGGAAGAGCTGCCGCTGATTCAAAGCAAAGCCGAAAAGAGCGGCCTTTCATTTCTGGATGCCTGCGAGAGCCTGAGCCTGATCGATGAAGACAGCCTGACGGAAGCCAGGAGCATTCTCTATCACATTCCATATCTGCGCAAAAGCACACTGTTTAATCTGCCCGATCTCTCCGAACTGGTCAGTTGGGAGCTGGCAGATAAGTACCGGATTGTGCCGCTGTTCTGGGTCGGGGACCACCTGATCATTGGCGCGACAAAGCCGCGCTCGCCCGCGCAGATCCGGGAGATCGCAGCCCGGATTGGCATTCCGATCCAGTATGTACTGGTGCCGAGAAGCACATGGCACAGCCTGTTCCGCCGGTTTTACTTGCGCGGGCAGATTTCGCCTGACCTGGATTCGTCCACGGCCCAGGCGCTTGTCCGGCAGAATGTGCTTTCCGCCGAGGACCTCCAGGCTGCTGTGAGCATTCACGAACAGACCGGGCGGGCGCTTGAGGACGTGATTTTAGAGCACAACCTGGTCAGCCGCAGGGATTGGTTCCGGGCAAAGGCGAAGGTCTGCAAGATGCCTTTTCATGATCTCGAGAAGAGCCCGCCAGAAGAAATACCGGAGCCGGTCCGGAGGCGTTTGAGTCTCCCGCCGCAGGCGGCTGAGGCGCTGGGCTTTCTGCCGTTGATGATGATTGAGGAATGCTGCGTTGTTGGGTTGACGGAACCAACGTTCAAGCGCATTCGCTTTCTCGAGCAGATGATGGGCTGCCCGGTCGAAGCCCGGCTGATCGATAAGCAGCAGTTGCAAAAGTTTTATACCGGCTCGCGAGCCGGCGAGAAAGCCTTTGGCGAGGCCTGCCTTCCTTCCCTGAGAGAATATGCCGTCGGGTTGGGCGCTGTCGCTTCGCACTTGCCTGAAGTCGAAAACGGGAAGAATGTGCTGTTATCCTCCGGGCTGCTGGACCCGATCAGCGCCGCCGAACAGGAAGCGCTGCAGACCGACCTGCCGTTTACGCAGATGGAACGCGTGCAGTTTAGCGAGGAGCAGCTGTCAGAGGTTCCGCGAGATCTGATCATTAAGGGCAAGTGCATTCCGCTGGTCAGCACAACCCGGGAGCTCTGGCTGGCAGTGACCGAGCCGTTGAACGGCTCAGTGATCCGCGACGTTGAAAAGGCGGTTGGCAAGCGAGTCTGGCCGGTGGTTGCGCCGGTTGACATCGTTCAATCGGTGATCGACCGCTATGTTGCGCCGCCTGCCCAGGCGGTTCACCAGCAGGCTGCCCGCATTGTCGAACAGTTGGTTGAAAACGCGCTGATCAATCAGATGCAGGCGTCTCGCGCCCTGCAGGTTTACGCCAGCGGGCTCAAGCCGCTGGATGCGGCCCTGGCGGAGGTGTGCCTGTATAAACTGGAGGATTTGATTGAGGCGCTTGCCGGCATCCTCGGGCTTCCGGCGGTTTCTCTGCTGCTGCAAGAGCGCAGCGCTTCGTTTATCAACCCGTTGGGCGAGAAGGTTTCTCGAACGGTCGTTTACGACCCGGTCGATGAGTCTGCGGCGCGCCTGATCGACGTGGAGATGGCTCGCAAGTGGTGCGCCTTGCCCATCAGCGAGACGGAGGACAGCGTCACGGTTGCATTTGCAAACCCCGATTTCCAACCGGCGCTTGCCAGCCTGCAAACCGTCATCGACCGGAAGATCCAGCCTGTCCTCGCGCCGCGCCGGCATATTGAAGAAGCAATTGAGCGCACGCTGGGCCGGCGCAACCTGGGAACGTATTTGCTCATGGCCGGCCTGGTGACCCGCGCGCAGCTCAACCGCGCGCTTGATATTGCCAAACGCACGGGCGTCCGGCTGGGACAGGCCCTCATCAACCAGCGCTTCATAACCTCTGAGCAGCTTTACCGGTTTCTGGCGGAGCAGTCTGGCCTGCCGTATTTAGACCTGTCTGCCGAAGCGATCGATGTCGTTGTTTCTCACCGGGTTCCCGGAGAGGCTGCCCGGCGTTATGGATTTCTGCCTGTTCGCGAGGAAAACGGGACGGTGCTGGTCGCGATCACCGATCCGCTGGATACACAGGCCCGCGCGCTGGCGGAGGAATTCTTCAATCAGCCGGTGAAATTCGCGGTTGTCTCGGATGTCGATATGAACAGCGCGCTCGAGCGGGTTTATCAACAGGAATACCTGGCGAAATCGGTTTCAGAACTGCTGGAGCGCTCGCCGGATGATTCTGCTTATCACATCCTGACCAGTGGCCAAAAAATATGCCTGGCGGTTTTTCTGGTAATTTCCGCGATCTGGCTTTTCTTCAATCACCTGTCTTATCTGATTATCCTTAACGTCCTTTCGACGCTCTTCTATGTCGGTTTTTCGGCTTACAAGCTTTATCTGATTTACCGAGCGCTGAATAAGGACCTGGAAGTGCCGGTCTCTCAGGAAGAGATCGACGCGCTGGATGATGCCGATCTACCGGTTTATACGATCTTGATCCCCGTCTATCATGAAGCGAAGGTTTTGCCGAATCTGTTGGAGGCGATCGACCGTTTTGATTACCCGTCGACCAAACTGGATATCAAGGTGCTGTTAGAAGAGGATGATCACGAGACGATCCAGGCATTTTATGATTGGAACCCGCCGGCGCACTTCCAGGGGATTATCGTCCCGTATGCACAGCCAAAAACCAAGCCGAAAGCCTGCAATTATGGGTTGATCCATGCGCGCGGCGATATCGTGGTCATTTATGATGCCGAAGATCGGCCCGACCCCGACCAGCTCAAAAAGGCTGTGGTCGCCTTCCGCAAGGTCGACCGGGATGTGGTCTGCATTCAGTCCAAGCTCAATTACTTCAACCGCGATCAGAATCTGCTGACCAGTTGGTTTACCATTGAATACTCGATGTGGTTTGACCTCTTCCTGCCCGGCCTGGTGGCAAGCGGCGCTCCGGTGCCCCTGGGCGGGACGAGCAATCACTTCCGGCGCGACGCGCTGATCGAGTGCGGCGCGTGGGACCCCTACAACGTGACCGAAGACGCTGACCTGGGCGTTCGCCTGTATAAGCGCGGATATAAGACTGCCGTCATCGACAGCACGACGTTAGAAGAAGCGAACAGCCGGGTAGGAAACTGGCTGCGGCAGCGCTCTCGCTGGATCAAGGGTTACATCGTCACATGGCTGGTGCACATGCGCCACCCGCACCGGCTGCTCCGTGAAATTGGGTTTAAAGCTTTTCTTGGGTTCCAGTTTGTGGTCGCCGGGACGTTCTTCTCTGCGCTTGTCAACCCCATTTACTGGTTCATGACAACCCTCTGGTACCTGGTCAAATGGCAGTTTATCCAGGATCTCTTCCCTGCGCTCATCTTCCACCTGGGTGCGATCTGTCTGTTCTTTGGTAACTTCGCGTTTACCTATATCAATGTCGCAGGAGTCTTGCGCCGCCAGTTTTATGGGATGGTCAAATATGCACTGGTCAGCCCGTTCTACTGGGCCATGGCAAGCCTCGGCGCATGGCGCGGATTTGTCCAATTGTTCCACAACCCCTTCTATTGGGAGAAAACCGTTCACGGTTTCCAGATGCCGCCTGACGGTACAGAAGACCAGGAGCCTGAAAACGGCAATAGAAAAGGCAGCGGGAACGGGAATGGAACCGGTCCTGGATCTTAATAGTTTGAATTACCTCTGAGAACAGGGGGATTACGAAATAAAATGTCGCAAGCCTTTCAACAAAGGTAAAAAGATAGCAAATAAAAGTAGAGGAAATAATGGGCTTTTCATCGAAGAGAGTTTCTCTGCTGCCAATTCGTTTTTTGAACCATTCCTGCGCTAACAGCCGTACTCCTGACCTGTTGATATTCACCGCAGCGTGCTTCGTGTGCGCGCTGCTGCTGTTCATCGCCGTGCCTGCCGCCGCCGTGCAGGGCAGCGCCGCCTCTGACGTGTCTCCCTCGGCGGGTGATGAGATCCCCATTCCCATCCTGGCCTATCACAACATCGCGGAGGAACTTCCGCAGGGCGACCGCGGCTATTATGTGACCGTCGAGCAGTTTGAAAAACAGTTGGACGTGATTGAGAAGTATGGATATACAACCATCCATCTGCGCGACCTGCTTGCCTACCGCAGCGGTGCGTTTGAGATGCCCGAGAAGCCGGTCATCATCACCTTTGATGACGGCTATGAGGGCGTTTACAAATATGCTTACCCGGCGCTCAAACAACGCGGCATGACCGCGACCTTTTTTATCCTGACCGGCTATACCGGGGAGAACAATGGGGATCGCAAGCAAAATGACTGGGATCCGGGCGCCCCGGTGAGCAGTCACATGACCTGGGAGGAAATTGAAGAATTATATGAGGGCGGTTTCGAGATCGGCTCCCATACGGTTGACCATGAGAACCTGGTTACAGTTTATGAGGATGGAATCGAGAAAGGGGACTTTACATGGCTGGATGAGGAGCTCAATGATTCTAAGGAGGCTATCAACACTCACTTAAAGCAAGATCCCCCGCTGTTTCTCGCTTACCCCTTCGGCGAGGGCGCGGATGATGACCGGATCAAAACCGCGGTGCGCGATGCCGGTTATCAGGGCGCGGTTGGTTTTGGGGTTGATGACATTCTGCAATTCCCTGCTGACCCCAGCTCGCAGGACATTGATTTCTTTAACCTGCCCAGGCTGCAGGTGACCTCTTCCCATTCGCTGGCTTTGGATGCGCGTAATCCTTATCTGTGGTTTATGAATAAGCTGGACCGGGATTTTTATCCAAATCTCGATAATTTCAGCGTAAAAACCTTTGACGCTGACGGCCAGCAGCGCAGCGCGTTTTTCCCCGGCGAGACGGTTACCATATCAGTGACGGGGTTGAATTGGGGTACAAGCGTAGATGTCGCCGCGAACCTGCTGATTTACGGCGAGCATGGGCTGGTTTACGACAGCCGCAGCGCCGTCCCCTCCGCAGAAGTCCGAGCCCACTTCCCCTATTATCTTGATGGAAACCAGACGTTCAGCTACACCTGGACGATACCGGATTCGCTTGATGTGGTGGGCAGCTACTCCTACCAACTGATCGTGAAAGATCAGTATGACCTGCTGGAATTTTATTTTGGCCCCGAAGTACCGCAAGAAATATTCGCCGTTAATCCCTACGTCGTGAATCTCTACAATATCTACCTGCCCGCCGTCAGCCGCTAATTAACACCGGCGGTTCATTGGTCTGCCAGCGGTTCAAAGGTGAACCGCTTATTCTTTCTTAACCTTGTAGAGCCGCCACATCGAAATGGTATCAGGCAGCCCCTCGACCGGCTCAGCCCAGGCCGCTCCCGATTCGTGCAGGTTGGGATGGTAGCGGTTGATCGAATAAAGCGCCCCGCGCCCCTCGGTCTTTGGGACGATGACATAATCGGCATAATCGTATGGATTTAAGACTGCTTTATCATAGTTCGGATCGGTGAAATCCATGAACAACTGCGGGTTGTTCGAGCCGAGAATGATGCCGAATCCGTACTGGTACGTGTCGATCAGCACCCGCGAGCCGGGCGGGATGAGCGATGGGAGCACCTGCCCCACCTTATACGACTCGGCAAAATCCTGATGCTCGACCATTTCGTCGCTCGATATTCCCCGCCAGGTGACTGTTTCGATATCGAGATAAGGGTAATCTTCAATGACCGAGCGGGTCAAAAAGTTTGAGCCAAGCACCAGCGCAACCGCAGCCAGCCCAAGCAGGTGATAGCGCCACCCGTTCAGCCGGGTCAGGTCCTTGATCGCTCCCATTGCAATGGCAATCGTGACAACGCCAAACATGACGGTCGTCATAAAATAGCGCAGGAGCGGAACGTTTGTGCCCTGGAGCAGCATGATGAACTGCAGCGCCGGAATGAGAAGCGGCAGCAGCGCGAAAACCAGGTATTTCGCCGAGCGAGCCCGCCAGCCGAGGAACAGCAGCGCCAGCGTCCCGACCAGCCCGGCGGGGAAGGTGACGAACCAGGCATAAAAAACGGTGTTGAATGCCCCCGCTGCCCCGACAAACATCACCTGCCCTGAAAGCTGCTCAGCAGCCAGGCTGATTGCGCTGCGGTCGTTTACCAAGAAATAAAACGGATTATCCATAATTTGCCAGCTAACAATGCACCACAAGAAGAGCGGGTAGATTGCCAGCGAGCTGAAAGCCAGCAGCCGTCCTTCGAGAAAATCATTGAACTGCTTTGTTTCCATGAGAGGGCGGCTTTTCCAGCAGTGAACGACCAGGGCAGCGCCTGCCGCCAGCGAAAGGATCGCGAATTCATAGCGGATTAAAGGCAGCAGGCTGAACAGCAGGGCAGAGATCATCATCTGCAGGTTGCGCCCGCTGTCCCAAAAGCGCAAGAAGGCATAGAAACTGCCCAGGCAGGCTGCGACCAGAATCGCCTCGCTCATTCCGTTTGCCCCGAAGACGAGGTTCAGCGGGTTTATGCCGAACAATATCGCCAGCAGATAACGCCAGATCCCTGTAATGCCGCAGTACCGGAGAATCCGGCTGACCAGGACAACCGAGGTCGCCATAAAGAACGCCGATACAAGCACCAGCGCCATCCAGCTTTCGACCAGCGGTGGAATCCAGGCCAGCGGAATCAGGATGGCCGTTGGGATGGGCGGCCACACAAAGCCAATGGTCGCCAGTTTGACTTCAGTTCCGCGCCAGACCAGCCACGCGCTTACGAGGCGAGACAGGGCATCGTAAGGCAGGTAGTGCTTTACCATACTGAGATAGCCGCCCAATACGGTATAGAGAGCCATGAATACGGTAAAAAGCAGCAGGTCCAGCCGCCAGGATCTTGAGCGAGTTGCAGCCATGATATGATCCCCTTCGCAATCTCGTATGAATAACCTTATTGAAAAAGGCGAAAAAGCGCCGCGAGATATTCGCAAATTATGTATTTATCAGATCAGAAATTGATTATAATCCGATTTCCCTCTAATGAAGCACCGAAAAACGCGCCTGTTTTACTGGTATACTCGGCTTAAACCCCATCGACGAGGAAAATCAATGGCATATTCGAAACCCCTACCCGAAAATCGTGCACCGCTTTACCCATCTGCTTTTCTGCCGCTTCCGCTGGGCAGCGTCAGGCCCACCGGTTGGCTGCGCCGGCAGTTAGAAGTCCAGGCAGAAGGGTTAACCGGTCACCTGGATGAATTCTGGCCTTACGTGGGGCGAGATACCGGCTGGCTGGGCGGCGGCGGCGATGCCTGGGAGCGCGCGCCTTATTACCTGGACGGGCTGCTTCCGCTGGCTTATCTCCTTGATGATCCTGGATTAATCGCAAAGGCGCACAAATACGTGAGCTGGACGCTCCACAGCGTGAGGCCAAACGGCCAGTTTGGGCCGCGGAACAATGACTGGTGGCCGCGCATGGTGATGCTGAAATGCCTGGCTGCTTATTATGAGGTATCTGGCGACGCGCGCGCCCTGGAACTGATGACCCGTTATTTTCAATACATGAACCGGATGCTGCTCTCCAGGCGTTTGGAGAATTGGGGCGCGGCGCGCGGTGCGGATAATCTGCTGATTGTTCACTGGCTGTACAACCTGACCGGCGACGAATTTTTGCTCGACCTGGGCAAGAAAATCCAGGCGCAGACGCTGGATTGGGCTTCGCTGCAGGGGCGCTACGCCGTGGAAGATATTCTGGCGCTGCAGGACCCGCTGATGAATATGGCAACCCATGTGGTTAATAACGCCCAGGGAATCAAGGCTCCGGCGGTTTTTTATCAGCAGACCGGCGATGCCTGGCACCGCGAAGCAAGCTGCCGCGGCATTGAAAACTTGATGAAGCATCACGGGCAGCCAAATGGCATCTGGAGCGGCGACGAGCACCTGCACGGAACTTCCCCGGTCAGCGGCACCGAGCTGTGCGCCGTGGCTGAGTTTATGTATTCGCTGGAAGAAATGCTGCGCATCCTCGGCGATCCGGAACTGGGCGATCGGCTGGAACTGCTGGCGTACAGCGCCTTCCCCGCTACATTCAAACCAGATATGTGGGCTCACCAGTACAATCAGCAGGTCAATCAGGTGGTCGCCAGTGTGGCCCGCCGGAACTGGGTTGATAACGGCGACGATTCGAATATCTATGGGCTGGAGCCGAATTTTGGCTGCTGTACGGCAAATATGCACCAGGGCTGGCCAAAGTTCGCCAGAAACCTGGTGATGGCATCTCCCGACGGGGGCCTGGTGATCGCTGCTTACGGGCCGTGCGAAGCGAGCATCCTGCTGCCTTCAGGGGCGGTTCAATTGGAGATGGTCACCGATTACCCGTTCCGCGAAACGGTTGAGATCCACCTGCGGATGAGCGAACCCGCGCGCTTCCCGATTCTGCTGCGCATTCCCGGCTGGGCAGATGGGGCAGAGATCACAGCCGGGGAGCAGGCCTATCACCCTGAACCCGGCTCCTTCTTCCGCCTTGAGACCGGCTGGCAGGACGGCAGCACAATCCACGTGCGCTTCCCAATGCGAGTCCGCCTTACGCGCGGCCACAAAGGGTTAGTGTCGGTTTACCGCGGCCCGCTGCTGTTTGGGCTGCGTATCGGCGAGCGCTGGCATCAGATTGGCGGGCAAGCGCCTCACGCTGATTGGGAGGTCTATCCCACCACGCCCTGGAACTACGGCCTGGCGGTTGACCCGGAAGCGTTTGAAGGCGCGTTTGAAGTCGAGCTGAAGGAGATCGGGCAGGTTCCATTCGAACCAGAGGCAGCCCCGGTCGTGCTGCGGACAAAAGGGCGGCGCATCCCCGAATGGGGGCTGGTCGATAATTCCGCAGGCGAGATTGACGGCGGCCCGCACCTGTCGAGCGAGCCCCTTGAAACGATTGAACTGATCCCTTATGGATCGACCAACTTGCGGGTTGCCGCCTTCCCGCTGGTTAACCGGTAGCGCTTCGAATTTGCTTTCCCTCTAAGAACCAGGTTTCGATTTCTCCCTTTCCCTTAATGGAAATTTTTCCGCGCGGGACGATGGTGAAGTAAGGATCCAGGAGCTGCCGGGTCGAAGACGTAATTTGAATTCGGCCCGGTACTCCTGTTGATTCCATCCGGCTGGCGGTATTGACCGTGTCGCCCCAGATGTCATAATGGAACTTCTGCCGCCCGATGATCCCTGCGACTACCGGCCCAGAGTTGATGCCGATCCGGAAGTTGACCTTCTGCCCGTTGTATGGCGGGTAGCGCCGGATAAAATCGCACAGGTCAACTGCCATATTCGCCAGGGCCAGCGCGTGATCGTCTCGCGGGATGGGAACCCCGGCGGCGACCATGTAGTTGTCTCCAATTGTGCGGATCTTCTCCAGGTTATATTTCTCAACCAGGGAATCGAAGTGAGAGAAAATGTCGTTGAGCAGCCCGACCATCTCATCTGGCTTTAGCATGGCTGAAAGCTGCGTGAACCCGACAATATCGGCGAAGAGCACGCTGGCCGACTCATAATGCTGGGCAATAATACCGTGTTCTTCTTTCAGCGCGGGAGCAATCTCCTTCGGCAGTACATTCAGCAGCAGCCGCTCCGATTTTTCTTTTTCCAGGCGCAGCAGTTCAAGCGCCTCCTCTTCTCCTTTGACGAAGCTGTTGACCAGGCCGAACGTGATGAGCGAAACACTGCCGATATTCAGGACGAACATGAAGGTTACAAAGCTTTCCGGAACCAGGGGATGCGCGGGCAAAAACGGCTGTGCGAAGGCGCTGACAATGAGGAGCAGCATATAGGCGAGCAGCCAGCCGTAGGCAGCGCTGCGATGGTACAGCAGCGCGCCAAATGGGGCCATGACCGACCAGATGAAAACGACTGAGCCTTGATGAAAACCGCCCATCGTCAGCATGAGAATGAAGGGGCTGAACAGAATTAACAGCAGCTGGACGGCCCGAAACAGCTCAAAACGGCGCGTCACAACCAGCATGAGCATGCTCGTCAGCGATAGAATGCTGTAACCAATGGGGATGGAAGCTGCGATGTATTCACCGAACGCCAGATAGATTGCCCCCCAAATTAACCCTGCCGGGATAATGACGATGCTTACACCCATCAATAATTGCTTCCGGAGCGCGGTGTCCGGGTCGTCGTTTGCGTGGGATGCAATTCTCGTGACGGCGGACGTCATTTCCAGGAGCTTCCTTATTTCCATAGAAAAACCTCCTTGGAACGATTATACAAATGTTAGAACCTTCATGCATGTAGTGAATTTGCCGGGATCCCCCGGTTTGGCCGGCGGTCTCATAACCCAGGCTGAGCATGATAAAATTGATGGAGCGATCCCTGATTTCCCAGGCGAATATAGATGCAGGAGCAGCCTTCGAACATGCTTCCAGGAACAGGTTCAATTTCATACGAACAGGTCTTTAAGGCAATTGCTGCCGGAATGGCAATCCATAAGGTGATTCGCTCAGAAACCGGAGAGGCTGTTGACACGGAAATTATCGATGTCAACCCGGTCTGGGAGCGGATCATGGGCGGGCAGCGGGATGAAGTCGTAGGTCGAAGACTCTCATCCCTTGAGGTGATGGAGCCGGTCAGCGGCGAAACGTTAATCCAGGTCTACGGGCGGGTCGCCGCAACCGGAAAGTCAGAAACGATCAATGCTTATTCCAGCTTCCTCAACCGCTATTTTGAAGTGACTTTAGTTTCGCTTGAAGATGAAATTGTCGTCTCTGCTTTCCGCGATATCACCGGCAGCTGGCATTCTGAGATGACCTATCAATCCATCTTTAATGCGGTTCATGACAGCATTTTTGTGTACGATATTGAAACAGGTAAGATCGTTGATCTAAATGCCAAAGCAGCCGAGCAGATGGGCTATCCGCGAGAGATCATCCTGGGCAGCGTCCAGATGCCGCATGAATCCCCGGAAGTGGGGGAGCGCCGCATATCGTTGATCCGCAGCGCGGCGGCGGGACAGGTCGTTAAAGATGAATCGATCTATATCACGCCGGATGGGAAAGAAGAATGGTTAGAGTCGTGTTATCAGGTCGCTATTGTGGGCGGCGAGAAGCGCGTGATTGCCATTGCTCGTAATATTTCCGATCAAAAGCAGGCGCAGCGAGCGCTTAAAAAGAGCGAGGAACGCTACCGGGTCGTTTCAGAGCTCGGCTCCGATTTTGCGTTTTCGATGGTTTTTACAGATGAGGGGAATTGGGACCTGGATTGGGCGACAGATGCTTTTACTCGCCTGACGGGTTACACCGTCGAGGATCTGATTGAAGCAGACCCAGATCCATTCCAGAGCCCTGTTTTCCTGCTTGAAAAGTTGATCCATCCGGATGACCGATGGATTCTTGCCCGGCACATGGAAAATCTGCGGAGAGAACGGTCGTTTGAGTGCGAATTTCGCATGATCCGCAAAAATGGAAGCGTTATCTGGATCCGCGCTTCCATCAAGGCGGCTGTGAACAACAGGCGGCTGACCGGCGTTACCGGCGCGGTGAAAGACATCACTTATCAGGTCCAGGCAGAGAATAACTACCGCGCAATTTTCGAATCGGTCAACGACGCCATCCTTGTTCTCGATGCAGCCGATGGAACTGTGCTGGATGCCAATCACAACGGCGATGCGATGTTGATTGAAGGTTGGACCGAGCATCCCGATGGGCGCATGCCCGAGTGCCTGTTTGCTGATCTGTCTCATGAAGCATTTATTGCCGTGGTTAAAGCAGCAGCCGCCGGTGAGCCGCAGGAACAGGAGTGGCAGTTGAGCAGCCCCAGCGGCCGCTGGGTGAATGCTCGCATGACGCCCGTGGTCATTGGCGGGCAAACCCGCGTGCTGGCTGTTTTTCGCGATGTGACCGACCGGCAGAAGACCATGGAGGCGATCCGTGAGACAGAAGAGCACTACCGGTCTGTTTCTGACCGGATCTCTGACTGGGCTTACCTGATGGATATCGATGCTAACGGTTCTGCCCGGTTTTTGTGGACCACGGCTTCTCTCGAGCGCATGACAGGACGCAGCCAGGCAGAAGTGCGCAGCGGATACGCCCGAGAAGGACTTGAATATGCTTACATCCTGGTCCATCCGGATGATCATCACATTGTCCGTGACGCAATTGAACGCCTGAAGCGCCAGGAGCACGTGCTCGAAAGCGAGTTTCGATTATTGAAACCAGATGGTGAGATCGTTTGGGTGCATTCATATACGCGCGCGATGCGCGGCCCGCGCGGGAAACTGACCGGGATCTGCGGCGTGGTCCAGGATATTTCAGCGCGCGTTCGCGCCGAAACGACCTTCCGCTCGATCTTTGAGGCGATTAATGAAGGTATTTTCGTCTTCGATCCCTCCAACGGCGCAGTTGTGGATGCAAATTTGCTCGGCTGCCAGATGCTTGGCCTGAACCGGGCGGAGGTGATTGGAACCTGCCCGCCTTTACATGCCTTAATCAAGAGATCACTTGAGCAGTGGATTGAACTGCTGCAGTCCGTGGCGAAAGGGGCCGAACGAGAAGTAGAGGTGCAGGTCGAGATTCCGCAGAGGGGCTTAAACTGGCTGCATGTGTGGCTAAAACGGGTGATGATTGCCGGAGAAGAACGCGTGCTGGCAGTGCTGCGCGACATCACCGGGCAGAAGCGAGAAATTGACGCGGTGATTCTCAATGAGAAAATCTACCGGTCTGTTGCCAATCTGTTTGCGAAAAATTCATTCTCGTTTGACATGATCCCGGGGGGTGGAACCTGGAAAATCAAATGGCTGTCAGGCAGTATCCAGGAGATCCTCGGGTATGACCCGGAAGCCATACAGGCGAGATTCGATGAAAGCGACTGCCTGTCGATCGCCCAAATTGTTTATCCAGAAGACCGGCAAATAGCCCTGAAATGCCTTGAGATTGCCAGTTCGGGCGGAGAAACAACCGGGGATGTGCGCCTCTTCGAAAAAGATGGAGCGTTGAGGTGGGTGCGGCTCAAATTGCAGGGTGATGTCGCCTGCGGCGATAATATTCGGGTGTACGGCTGCGTGATTGACATCACTCCCTGGAAGCAGAAGGAAGAATCGCTTGCTTTGAAAGTCGACCAGCTCTCAGCAATTAACTCCCTGCAGCTTGCGCTCAGTGCAAGCCGCGACTTGCAGGTGACGATCAACAGCCTTTTACCGCAAGGGCTGTCTATTCTGCAGGCGGACCTGGTTGAGCTGTACCTGAGCGAGGTCGAATCAGGCGATCTGCAGTTCGCGGGCAGGTGCGGGTTCCGTCTCCTTCCCGAACGCCAGCGGACCGCTTGCGGTGAAACGCTGGCGAAACAGGCCGCTTCTGAGCGCCGTATTTGCCGTTTTCCAGACGTGCAGACAGACCCGGTCCTGCGGGCAAGCCGCGAGTTGAAGCAAGAGGACGTGGTTTCGGCGGCTGCAGTCCCGCTGATTTATCAGGGGCGGTTGGTAGGCGTCATGAATCTCTACCGGCGCTCATCTGGTTTTGAAGAATCAGGTTGGGAGGAGATTGCCTCGCTGGCGGCTGTTCATGCGGCAGTCGCCATTGACAACGCTCGTTCGTTTGAGCAGCTGCAGGTGAAAGGCAGATAAAGAAACATGATTTTTAACGCAGTTAGCATCCTTTTTCTGTTCGTGGTCTTTACCGGCATTGGCTTATTGCTCCCGTGGAGCCTGTTTCTGAAAGAGCGCCGGTTTGAATCGCTGCTCATATGCTTCTGGCTTGGTTGGGCTGCGGCGATTGCCTTTTTGCAGCTCTGGCATTTCTTTTTCCCGGTTGGGCTTGGGGCATTCCTCGTGCTGTTCGCCTTCGGCGTGGGGGGCTGGGCGCTGCGCCGGAACGCGGTTGCTGAAATGCTGCGCTGCTGGGACAGGCGGCAGGCGGTGATTCTGGGTGGGCTGGCGCTCATTCCCTGCGGCATGGTGGCAAATCATGTCCTGTTTAACCAGCCGAACTCCGATTACGCGCTCTATCATCTGCAAACGGTGAAGTGGATCTCTGAATATGCAATTGTTCCGGGGTTGGGCAACCTGTTCAACCCGCTGGCGCTCAACTGTTCCAGCTTTCTCTACACGGCTGCGATCGATTCGGGCCTGCTCGAAGGGCGCGCTTTTTATGTTTCAAACTCGCTGCTGGCTTATGTCGCCATGCTGTACTGCGCCGCCGGGCTTTACAGCCTGATTCAGCGAAAAGATGTGCGCAACGCGCACCTGTTTAGCGCGCTGATGATTCCTGCTGTGCTGCTGCAGGTCAGCACGGCTTATATCGTTGCCTATTCACCGGACCCCATCGTGTTTTTCCTCCAGGTTGTGCTCGCTGGCGAGGTGCTGCGGCTGTTTGAGGACGAGCACGACCCCGATACCTTCCGCCGGCGCGCAGCGCAAATTGCCCTGCTGGCGGCAGCCGGCATCAGCCTTAAATTGAGTTTTGCTGTGTTTGGCGCGGTGAGCATGTTGTTCATGGCAGCGGTGGGCATCCGGCGGTTTCAGGCATGGCCCTGGCGCAGCCCGCGCCTGTGGTTAGGCTGGGCCGGGATTGCAGCGGTGATCATGGTCCCCTGGATGGTCCGCAGTGTAATTCTGAGCGGTTACCTGGCCTTCCCGAACACGCTGATCTCCTTCCCGGTGGAATGGAAAGTTCCTGAAGACCTGGCGAACGAGCAGCAGCCTGTGATCCGCATTTGGGCGCAGACGGTCGACGCCTCGATCGAGTACACCGGCGACCTGGCATGGCTGGTCCGCTGGTGGAATACCTTCCCGTTCAATCTGCGGCAGAGTTTTTACTTTACGCTCATTCTTGCCGCATTCAGCATTTTCCTTATGGCGGTACTGCGGCGGCGAGCCCGGCCCGACCCCGGCATCGCGGCAGTTGTGGTGATCTGCGCTGCGTCGCTGGTTTTCTGGTTTTTCATGGCGCCATCATTCCGGCTTTCCGGCGCAATCTTCTGGATCCTGCTCGCCGCTGCGGTGATGTTTGCTTTCCGGCTGCTCACCTCTGCCGGTGTGATCACCCGCCCGGATCTCGCGGCATATGCGCTTGTGCTGGTCCTCTCGCTGTGGCTGTCCCCGAACCATTTCTCAAACAACCTGAGCCGCCGGCTGATGATTATGCCCGTGCCGGAGCAGGCGCGGCCCGAACAGGCCCTCAGCCGGACGAACTACCGCCAGATGGTCACCAACCACGGGCTGACGGTCAATATCCCGCCGGAGGGAACAGAAGAATGCTGGGACACGCCGCTGCCCTGCACCACGCCGGCAAACTTCTCTCAGCGGTTGTATCTTTTGAACCCCGGCAGCCTGCAAGGTGGATTGGCGCTCGATTGGGACTGATGCGAGCCGGCGCCCTTGATATATAATCGTGTTTATCTTTTCAATTTGTGTATTTTGTTCTCTGTAAATTGCCCGCCTGCCGGCTTTTACAGAAAACATGAGACAAAAACATCATCAAATCAGCGGAGTCGATTATGAAGAAGCAGTTATACGGAACAACGTCGGACGGCACGCCTGTTTATGAATATACATTGTCCAACGCCAATCAAGTAGAGGTCAAAGTCATCACTTACGGCTGCATCATCACTTCTGTCAAGGCGCCAGACCGCAGCGGGGCTGTGGAAAATCTCGTTCTGGGTCTTCCGAATTTACAGGATTATGAAACAAAAAGCATTTATTTCGGCTGCATGACCGGGCGCTATGCCAACCGCATTGCCAATGCGCAGTTCACGCTCGATGGAAAAACCTACAAGCTGGCTGCCAATGACGGCACCAATCACCTGCACGGCGGCGTTGTGGGTTTTGATAAAAAGGTCTGGGAAGTGACCCGTGAGATTGACGAGCCTGGCGTGCAGGGGATTGAGCTTCATTATCTGAGCCCGGATGGCGAAGAGAATTATCCCGGAAATCTCGACACGTATCTCACTTATACGCTGAATGATCAGAACGAGCTTCGCCTCGATTATCGCGCCACCACCGACAAGCCGACCATCGTCAACCTGACCAATCACACCTATTGGAACCTGGCAGGCGAAGGCTCAGGCTGCATTTATGATCATGTTGTGCAGCTCAACGCCGACCATTACACCAAAACCGACGCGGGGATGATCCCGACCGGGGAGATCGCTCCTGTAGAAGGCACGCCGCTCGACTTCCGGCAGCCCATGCGCATCGCTGACGGCATTCGCTCCGATTTCGAGCAGGTCGTCTATTCGATGGGCTATGATCTGAACTATGTGCTGAACCGCCCCTCATTTGAAGACCATTCGCTCATTCAGGCTGCCGTTGTCAGCGAGCCGGTCTCTGGAAGGCGGCTGGAAGTGTGGACCACCGAGCCGGGCATCCAGTTTTACACCGGCAACTTCCTGGATGGAACTCGTTACGGACCCAGCCGGCGGGCTTACCGGCAGGGCGACGGGCTTGCGCTGGAAACGCAGACCTTCCCCGACTCGCCCAATCACCCCAACTTCCCATCCCCCGTGCTGCGCCCGGGAGAGGTTTACCAGACGACGACAATCTTTAAGTTCGGCGTAGACCGCTCGTAATAACCCGGTTATTTTTCTCATCTGCTGCACAGGAGCCGCCCAGATACATTTTTGGGCGGCTCCTTTATGGTTATTAATCCATCCCGGCTCGCTGCTGTCACACTTTTCTCCAGAAACGCATTTTTATACGGAATAAAATAATTCCGACTCTGCCTATCCAGATTGGGTGAAGGGGGCATATCCCCTGTTTTGGGGATTGCGAATCGCCGGCCTGAATATTACATTAACCATCAATTTGATGTAAATTTAGATCGTGTATTTTGTTTTCTGTGTGCGAGTATCCATCCGCAATACAGAAAAAGTGAATCATGATTGGAATTTTATCTGGTGCGAGTTTCTGAGCGGGTTCAGGAGTGGCTATGAAGACGGGTGAACAAGATCCGGTTATTGTTGATTGCCTGAGCAAAGTTTATCGGGTGGCTGAACGTGAGGGTGGATTTAAAGCGGCTGTTCGCAGTTTTTTCAAACGAAAATACCTGGACGTCAAAGCGGTCCACGAAGTGAGCTTCCGTATCAGCGCGGGAGAGGTCGTTGGCTTTCTCGGGCCAAACGGCGCCGGAAAAACAACCACCTTGAAAATGCTCGCTGGCCTGCTGCACCCAACGAGCGGGAGCGCGCAGGTGCTTGGGTTCAAGCCCTGGGAACGCAGCCCGGCTTTTCTCCGGCAGATGTCGCTGGTGATGGGCCAGCGCAACCGGCTTGCCTGGGATCTCCCTGCAGCAGATTCCTTTCTGCTCAACCAGGCAGTTTACCGGCTCAGCGAGGCAGAATTTCACAGCACGCTGAAGGAGCTGGACGAACTGCTGGATCTCAGCCCGATTATGCGCAAGCCGGTGCGCAATTTATCGCTCGGCGAGCGGATGAAGTGCGAGCTGGCGGCGGCGCTGCTGCACCGCCCGCGGGTGCTGTTCCTGGACGAGCCGACCATTGGGCTGGATATCAGCGCCCAGGCGCGCATCCGCGCATTCTTGCGAGAATACAACCACCGCACAGGCGCGACCATCCTGCTCACCAGCCATTACATGGCGGATGTTACAGCGCTGTGCGAGCGAATTTTGATCATCCATCACGGCGAGCTGAAATATGACGGCGACCTGTCCGGGCTGTCGCGCCGGATTGCACCCTATAAGATCATTGGCGTGGACCTGATGAACGATGTTCGGGCTGATCTCAACCTGTACGGCACGCCTGTGCAGAGCGCAGACGGCAACGGCAAACACCGCATTCAGGTGAAAGCCGGAGAGGTTGCGCAGATCACCGCGCGGATCCTCGCCGAACTGCCTGTGCTCGATCTGACGATCGAAGACCCTCCGATCGAAGATGTGATCGAGCGTGCTTTTCAAGAATAAATACCGGGACCCGCCTGCCCCGGCGTGGCGGTCAGGAGGCAAATGCTTTATGACGAAGATTTATTTACGTCTCTGGCAGATGAATTGGGCTGTTCAATGGCAGTATCGGGCCAATTTGATGATGTACCTGCTCTACGGCCTGGTTTCACCGGTGGTATTTCTTTCTGTCTGGCGGTCGGTAGCTGCCAGCCAGGGTGAAGTCAGCGGATTGACGGTCAATGATTTCACCACCTATTATCTGACCCTGTTGATCGTCGATAAACTGACCAGCGAGGTCACCATTCATTTGCTGGCCCATAAAGTTTATGACGGCACGCTCTCGAATGAACTGCTGCTGCCAATCCATCCTGTTTTAACGCATACACTGGTAAACAACCTGGCATTCAAGGCGCTGACGTTCATCGTGCTGGTTCCCATTTGGGTGATGCTCTACCTGCTCTTCCGGCCCGATTTCACCGGCGTCACAGCGGTCACGCTGCTGCTGGCGGTTCCTGCGGTGATCTTTGGGTTTGTCATTAACTTCTTGCTTGGCGCGGTGATCACCTGCTTTGCCTTCTGGACCACCCGCATCTATGCGATGAGCGAATTTATGTACGGCTTCTTGATCCTGCTGGGCGGCACCTTCGTCCCGCTCGACCTGCTGCCTGAATTCGCCCAGCGTATTGCGCAGCTTCTGCCGTTCCAGCTTTTCCTTTACTTCCCCATCCAACTGGTTTTGGGCCGCCTGGCTTTCAATGAAATTCTCATCAATTTTGCCCTGCAGGGCGTCTGGTTTGTGCTGCTGGCGCTGGCTTTTGTCTGGATCTGGCGCGCAGGGGTGAAACGATTTTCTGCGGTAGGAGCCTGACCAATGTATATCACAAGACTGATGTGGGCATTTCTCAAGGTGAACCTTCAGCAGGCGCTGGCTTACCGGACGGACACGCTGCTGAACATCTTTATGAATCTGCTGTGGCTTGGCTGGGAGCTGGTCAGCCTGCAGATTATTTTCGCAAACACAACCGACCTGAGCGGCTGGGGCATGGGCGAGTTGATCGCGCTGCTCGGCGTC
>Ga0134094_1000492_pt1 | contig 47420 bp, 40 predicted proteins | sample 5_1taG_FD_94458 | JGI IMG/M metagenome (GOLD analysis project Ga0134094, IMG submission 94458) | Switchgrass degrading microbial communities from high solid loading bioreactors in New Hampshire, USA - 5_19_20_110_A1 metaG | ecosystem: Engineered > Bioreactor > Semi-continuous > Anaerobic >... | reverse complement strand
TTTGTGCCCCTCCGCCAGTTCCTCGACCAAAACCCCCGCCATGGTGCCCTTTTGGCGGATATGTTTGGTCAAAGCCCGGGTATCCACTCCTTTTAGTCCGGCAATTTTTTTCCGGCGGCAAAAATCTTCCAAGCTTAAATCGGCATGAAAGCTGCCCTCACCCTCCGACAATTCCCGGATGACAATTCCTTTTAAAAGAATTTTGCCTGCTTCGCTGTCCTCTTGATGCCAACCGCAGTTGCCTATATGAGGATAAGTAAAAGTTATGATTTGGCCGGCGGAAGATAAATCGGTAATCACTTCCTGATAGCCGCTTACGGTTGTGTTAAAGACAACCTCACCGCTGATCCGTTCCCCTCTGTCCGGCCACAGGCCCATTTTTTCTCCCGCAAACGCTTTTCCGTCCTGTAAAACCAACCAAGCCATGCCGCTTTTCCTCCTTCTTTTAAAGGTCTTGTAAAATTACTGTGATCCGGTCATAATTCCTAGCCTATTTTTCCGGCCAAAGTATCAGTCTTTCCCAATAATCTTTCTATTCTCCATAACCGGCTTTCCGCCCACCCAAACCATCACCGGGAAGCCTTGCAGTTCTTTTCCTAAAAAAGGCGTATTCTGGGCTTTTGATTCCAGGGATTGAGGGGTGATTGTTTCCCGCCGATTCGGATCAAACAAAACCATATCGGCCGGCGCACCTATTTTTAAGGTTCCGGCTTCAAGACCAAAGCGCAGGGCGGGACGAAGAGACCAAAGCTCTATTACTTTTTCCGGTTTTATTAGTCCTTTAATCACGAAATTTTGCCACAAAGCCGCCAAAGCGGTCTCCAGGCCATTTATGCCGAAAGGTGCTTCGGCAAAGGGTCTCATTTTTTCTTCCCAGGTATGTGGGGCGTGATCAGTGGCCAGCATATCGATGGTCCCGTCCAGCAGCCCTTCCAGCAAAGCTTCCTGATCCTCTTGAGAGGGCAAAGGCGGGTTTACTTTATATGAAGTATCGGTCAATTGTACGTCTTCATCCGTAAACAACAAATGGTGAGGGTTAACCTCAGCGCTGATATCAATGCCCAGTTTCTTGGCCGCCCTGATAATGCGAACGCTTTCTTTGGTTGAAACGTGAGCGATATGGATTTTACCTCCTGTTTCCCCCGCCAACAGTGCATCGCGGGCCACCATGACGCTTTCGGCGCTGGCCGGAATGCCTTTTAAGCCTAACCTGGCACAGGCTTTCCCTCTGCGCATCGCTCCCCCGGCAGCCAGACTGTCATCCTCACAATGGCTGATAAGCGGACAGCCGGTCAGTTTGGCATACTCCAAGGCCAAACGCATGGTTTCAGCCCTTTGAATGCCGTGGCCGTCATCGGAAAAAGCCACCGCTCCTCCTTCTTTAAGATCAACCATTTCCGTCAGTTCTTTGCCTTGAAAACCTTTGGTTACGGCAGCGACAGGATAAACCCTGGCCAGGCCGGCCCTTTCACCCTGTAAACGCACAAACTCCACCAGGGCTCTGGTATCAACCACAGGCTGGGTGTTGGCCATGGCCAGAACCGAAGTAAAACCTCCCTTGACGGCCGCTCGCGAACCGCTGTTGATATCTTCTTTATCTTCCTGTCCCGGCTCCCTTAAATGAACATGGGCATCCACCAGCCCCGGGAACAAATATTTTCCTTCTCCGTCCACTTGACTGACTTCTTCAAGCCCGGCAGCACCTAAAATATTGAGCACTTCATCTTCCGAAAAGGGCTGTTTAGAAACCCCGGCTATCCTGCCGTCTTTGACCAGCAGGCTGGCCGGGCCGGAAAATCCCTGCCCCGGATCGAGCAGATGAACATTCTTAAGCCACAACATTGCCTGTTCCCCCTCCCATCAACAAGTAAATCAAGGCCATTCTCACCGCTACCCCATTGGTCACCTGTTCTTCAATCACGGACTGAACACTGTCGGCCAGATCGCTGGAAATTTCCACTCCTCTGTTCAGGGGTCCCGGGTGTAAGACAATGGTATCTTTACCCGTCTTGGCTATCCTTTCCTTGGTTAGGCCGTAAAGGCGGTTGTATTCCCTAAGAGAAGGAAACAGCCCGCTCTGTTGCCTTTCCAATTGCAGACGCAGGGCCATAACGGCATCAGCTCCCGGCAATTCCCTGTCCAAATTATAGGAAGTCCTAACTCCCAAATAACTCATTTCCGGTGGAAGAAGGGTCGGGGGGCCGATCAACACTACTTCAGCACCTAGTTTTTTCAGTCCCAGCGCATTGCTGCGGGCTACCCTGGAATGAAGAATATCTCCCACAATCAGAATTTTTTTCCCTCTAAAATCTCCCCAACGCTCCTTCATGGTGAAAAAATCCAATAATGCTTGCGTCGGATGAGCATGTTGCCCGTCCCCGCCGTTAATAACTCCGGCTCTTAACTGCTTGGCCAAAAACTCGGAAGCCCCTGAACTGGCATGCCTGATAATTACCAGATCAATATTCATGGCCTGCAGGGTCTTGGCCGTATCCAATAGGCTTTCTCCCTTGTTGACACTGCTTTGGGCCACAGAAAAGTTGGTAATATCCGCGCCCAAAATCTTGCCGGCTATTTCGAATGAAGTCCTGGTTCTGGTACTGTTTTCATAAAACATTAAAGCAATGGACTTTCCCCTGAGGGTAGGCAGTTTTTTCAGAGGGCGAGACAATACTTCTTTCATGGGCAGAGCACATTGTAAAATCAGCTCAATTTCCTGTGCCGATAAATCATCCAGGTCAAGCAAATCTTTACGCTTCCAGGACAAGGCCCGAACCTCCTTTTTGCTCATATAAAAATCCTCCTGCCCCAAGGCAGGAGGAATTGCATAACAATTCATCTTGCCCTTGGTTATCTCACAGGATAACTTTAAAGGGCTGTTATCTTTAATTCTTTAATCTATTCGGTTCTTAATTTGTATCTATTGTTACTTATTTTTTGCTCTTTTTTGGCTCTATTCCGACAAGCTGCTTAGTCAGCTTTTTCCAAAAGCAATACCTCTTCACTGTTATCGATTTCCGACAGGCAAACCGAGACAATTTCCCTTCTGGAAGTGGGCACATTTTTACCGACATAGTCGGCACGAATGGGAAGCTCTCTATGCCCCCTGTCAATAAGCACCGCCAGTTGAATTCTTTGGGGCCTACCCAAATCGATTAAAGCATCGAGGGCCGCCCTGGCCGTCCTGCCGGTAAAAAGCACGTCATCGACTAAAATCACAGTCTTGCCTTCTATACTAAAGGGTACTTTGGTTTCATGGACTACCGGCTGGACATCAATCATGCTTAAGTCATCCCGGTAAAGGGTAATATCCAGAATTCCCAGCGGCAATTTTACTTTTTCAAACTCTAAAATCCGGGCTTGGATTCTTTCGGCCAAAGGAACTCCTCTGGTTCGTATTCCAATAAGAACCAAATTTTCCGTCCCTTTATTCTTCTCCACAATTTCATGGGAAATCCTGGTGATAGCCCTGCGTATGCCGTCCGCATCCATAATTCTGTTTTTGGGGATTCCCTTGGACATAATGATCCACCGCTTTCTTCATTAACATAAAGGCTAACATAGCCCACTTTTCCAACTCAGGTCAGAGGCATGTCGATATAAAAGGCCGCATAACATTAAAGCTGCCGGCAAGCGCAGGCAGCTTAATCGGATAAGCACTCAAATAAGGATATGAAATCTGCCTTGCCTGTCTCACGGGACAAAATTTAAAGGCACTGTCTATAAAGAGGTATTTGTTTAATTTTATTAGCATTAGTCTATTCCATACCAGAGCAAAAGTCAATGAAATTTAATGAGAATTCTCTTGGATTTAAGCTCGGTGACCGGAAGAATATTTTATTTTTTCTTTTACTTCCCGGTATGATCCGGGCGGCGGGCAGGAAAACTCCAGGTATTCTCCCGTTCGGGGATGAGTAAAAGCCAAAGTCTCGGCATGCAGGACCTGCCCTCGGAGGTCAAAGGGAGATTTTTTTGGGCCGTATAAGGGATCACCCAAAACCGGATGTTTGATATAGGCCATATGCACTCTTATTTGGTGGGTTCGGCCTGTTTCCAGCACGGCTTTGATTTCAGTAAACCCCGGCAGCCTTTCCAGGACATAATAATGGGTGACGGCCCTTTTGCTGTTTTTGAAAACAACGGCCATTTTTTTGCGATCTTTGGGGTCCCTGCCGATTGGAGCATCAATGGTGCCCGAGGGTTCGGAAAGCAGGCCATGGACCAGAGCCAAGTAACTGCGTTTGGCGCTATGCTCTTTGATCTGCCGGGCCAAATCATTGTGGGCGGCATCATTTTTGGCCACCACCAGCAAACCGGAGGTGTCCTTGTCAATTCGGTGAACAATTCCGGGGCGAATAACACCGTTGATGCCGGAAAGATTGCGGCAGTGGTACAAAAGGGCATTGACCAACGTACCGTTCCAAGATCCCGGAGCGGGATGAACGGTCATGCCTTGGGGTTTGTTGACCACAATTAAATCTTCATCTTCATAAACGATATCCAGTTCTATGTTTTCCGGCCGAACATCAAGTTCCTTCGGCGGCGGAAGGCAAACTTCCACCCGGTCATCAGCCGTGACTTTATAACTGGCCTTTTTGACCTGGCCGTTGACCAGAACCCTTTCTTCCTCAATCAGGTTTTGAATAAAGCTCCTGCTTTTAGCCATTGTCTCGGCCAAAGCTAAATCCAGCCTGATCCCCGCCGGCAAGGCCACGACTTGCCAATCCTCATATTCCGGTTCTTTTTCCAGATCATTCATCTGTCCGTTCTCCAACAAATTTACAATCTACCTTTCCTGTCCCTTACATTCTTCTTCGGGTTTTGTTTGTTTATCGGTTTTCAGCAGCAGTAAGGCCAAGAGCAACCCACCCACCACCAGACAGCTGTCGGCAAAGTTAAAAATGTATGGCCATACTTTAAAATCCAGAAAATCGATTACTTTGCCGTAAACAAGCCTATCTATCAGGTTGCCCACAGCTCCACCGCCGATCAGACCCATACAAATCCGGATCGCTTTCTGTTCCAAGGGTACCCGTTTCTGGAAGTAGATTATAGCTCCTAGGAAGATAAAGGTAATAATAATGAACAACCATTTTTGTCCGGCTAGAATCCCGAAAGCAGCCCCGGGGTTTTGAATATAGGTTATATGAAAGAAACGAGGAATAACCACAATACTATCAAACAAGGATAGATTATTAATTACTACAAATTTAGTTATTCTGTCTATTACCAGAACTGCAACGAGCGTTAGCCAAATATCCAAGCACCCACCCCCTAGGACATGGACTTGATTACCCCAAGACAGCGCGGGCAAAGAGCAGGATGCTCGGTATCCGTTCCGACCTGTTCGTTGTACATCCAGCACCTCTCGCACTTTTCACCGGGGGCGGCCGTTACGGCTATTTTCAAACCTTTGAAGTATTCCCCGGCCTGGGCTTCAGCCGGTACTTCAACTCCAGGCTTGTGAATTACCAGCTTGGATACAATGAAAACATCGGCCAAATCTTCAATATTATTCAGGAAAGTATAGGTTTCTTCATCTTCAGGGAAAAGGTCCACTTCCGCCGTTAGAGAATGGTTGATCAATTTTTCCTGGCGGGCCAGTTCCAATGCCTTGGTTACATCATAACGCAAATCGATAATTCTATCCCATTTTTCAGCTAAGGATTCATCCAACCACTCTTTATTTATTTTGGGCATTTCCTCGATCTGGACTTCCGACCCTTCGGTGTAGCCGGGGAGATAGGGCCAAATTTCATCGGCTGTGTAAACCAAAATCGGTGCCATGAGCAGGACCAGGGATTTGAGAATTTCGTGGATAACGGTTTGGGCTCCCCTTCTATTCTTTGAATCTTTGGCCTCGACGTACAAACGGTCTTTGACAATATCCAGATAGATGGCACTTAATTCAACGGTGCAGAAATTGTGCAGGGTATGGTAAACCACATGGAATTCATAGTCATCATAGGCTTTAAGGACTCTTTCAATTATTTTGGCCAATTTAAACAGAATCCAGCGGTCAATATCTTTCAGTTCGGCATAGGGCACGGTATTGGTTTCCGGGTCAAAATCATAGAGATTGCCCAGCATAAAGCGCAGGGTATTGCGGATTTTGCGATAGGCCTCACTCATTTGATTCATTATGCGGGGGGAAGCCGCCACGTCATTGCGGTAATCGGCCGATGAAACCCAAAGTCTCAAAATATCGGCTCCCATGTCTCTGACCACCTGCAGGGGGTCAACACCGTTGCCCAAGGATTTGGACATCTTGCGCCCCTTCTCATCCACCAGGAAGCCATGGGTTAACACTTCCCGGTAAGGAGCCTGCTCAAAAACGGCCACTGAAGTTGACAAGGAGGAATTAAACCAACCCCGATGCTGGTCTGAACCTTCCAGATAAAGATCGGCAGGCCATTTTAAATCATCACGCTTGCGCAATACCCCCACATGACTGCTACCGGAGTCGAACCAAACGTCCATAATATCCGTCTCTTTACGGAATTCCTTTGAACCGCACTCGCACTCAAAGCCCGGAGGAAGCAGTTCCGAAGCGGGGTGAACGAACCAAGCATCGGAGCCTTCCCGGCGGAAAATTTCCTGAACTGATTTGATAGTCCGGTCATTGACGATCTCTTTGCCACATTGTTCGCAGTAAAAAATCGGTATGGGAACGCCCCAGGTCCTCTGGCGGGAAATACACCAATCGCTGCGGTCGGCAATCATATTGTAGATGCGGTCCCGTCCCCAGGCGGGAATCCATTTAACTTTGTCAATCTCGGCCAAAGCGGCTTCCCGGAAACCGTCAATGGAGGCAAACCATTGTTCCGTGGCCCGGAAAATTATCGGATTTTTACAGCGCCAACAATGGGGATAGCTGTGTTTTATGGTGGAGGAATGTACCAGGGTACCGGCAGTCTCAAGATCCTGGAGAATAACTTTATTGGCGCTTTCCACTTTCATCCCGGCATAGGGCTCAATTTCCTCGGTAAATTTCCCTTGATGATCTACAGGGCAAAGGACGGGCAAGCCATACTTTTTGCCCACTAAGAAGTCGTCTTCCCCGTGTCCCGGAGCGGTATGGACACAACCGGTACCCTGCTCCAAAGTAACATGCTCGCCGCAGATCAACAGGGAATCCCGTTCAAACAAAGGATGACGACAGATTAAACCTTCCAGATCTTGTCCTTTAAAGGTTTTTTCCACTTCCAATTCCAGTCCCCACAACTTGCGCAAAGAGTCAAGCATTTCCTCGGCCACCAGCCAGTGTTCATTTCCCTGTTTAACAAGGGCATAAGTAAATTCCGGGTGCACACAGATAGCCAGGTTGGCCGGGATGGTCCAAGGAGTGGTGGTCCAAATAACCACAAAGCTGTTTTCTACATCAAAAAGTTCCTTGCTGTCTTTAACGGGGAACTTAACAAATATGGCCATGGATTTTTTATCGTTGTATTCGATTTCGGCCTCGGCCAGAGCGGTTTCACAAGTCGGGCACCAGTAAACGGGCTTAAGCCCTTTGTAAATATACCCTTTCTTGGCCATTTCGCCAAAGACGCCGATTTGCTCGGCTTCGTATTCTTTGGCCAAAGTTAGATAAGGGTTTTCCCAGTCTCCCCTGACACCAAGCCTCTTAAACTGTTCCTTTTGGATCTCAACATACTGCAAAGCATAATCCCTGCATTTTGACCTGAATTCCAAAACGGAAACGGCATGACGGTTTAACCCCAGTTTTTTAATTACCTGCTGTTCAATCGGCAAGCCATGGGTATCCCATCCCGGAACATAAGGAGCATTATAACCGGCCATGGTTTTATAGCGGATGATGATATCTTTCAACACTTTATTTAAAGCGTGGCCTAAATGAATATCGCCGTTGGCATAGGGAGGGCCGTCGTGCAGGACAAACATTTCCCGTCCCGCCCTCGCTTTTTGCACTTTCTCATAAATATTGTTTTTCTCCCATTTAGCCAGGATTTCCGGTTCCTTTTGAGGGAGATTACCTCTCATTGGAAAATCTGTTTGAGGCAAATTTAAGGTATCTCTGTAATCCATGTCTAGACCTCCTGTATTGAATGAAGATAAATTTCGAGATGTCCTTCAATCAATTAAGCCCGCCCTAAAAAAGGACGAGCTTACTCGCGGTACCACCTTTAGTTGCCCGGTTAAGCCAACAATAAACCGGGCCACTCTGTTGTTTTTTAACGGGAACAAACCGGACCGCTTACTCATTGCTTTTCAGCAAGTCACTCCGAGGTGATTTCTTCTTGCCGATCTTTACAGGCTCCCACCGTCCCTGCTCGCTGGCAAAGTCTGAACAAGATTCCTTCCTCATCAACGTTTTAGGGCCATATTTTAATTATAAATAATTATATGCAATAAATAAGTTGAAGTCAAAAATAAATACGAGCCAGTATATTATACAGCGGTGAAAGGAGTGAGCGTATGATGATTAAAGCGATAAGTGCAAAAAAAGGTGAGAAGTCGATCATTCCCGTAGCCCCGCCCAAAGGGATGCGTCGAAAGGGCTTAATCAGGGGTTCTGTTATGTCATTGAGCAAAACAATCAATGGATTACCTTGCAACCTGGGAAACCAGGACAGAACGGCCCTGGCAATAATGGCCCATTCCAATATATAAATAACCATATACAAGATATTAAATATCCAAGAGAGCGTCGATATTGCAATTACCTCCTTGACTTGTTACTTATTTGTTACTGTCTTTAAACTATAAACTTTAAAACAACTGCTACCTAACAGGCCTGGACCAGGAAAAATCTTTTTCTCCGTTTTTAAAACTCAATTCCCCACTGATATCCACATTATTGGGAACAAACAGGAATATTCCGTTACCCACCTTCTGCATGTTGCCACCCAAAGCATAGGTTGTTCCACTAATAAAATCCACCAGCCTTTGGGCCAACTCCACATCTGTTCTTTCCAAGTTGAGAATAACAGATTTTCTCGCTTTCAGGTGTTCGGCAATACCCTGAGCCTCTTCAAAAGAAACAGGTTCCACAACAATTACTCTCACTTGTTTTTGGGTATGTATGCTCACTACTGAAGCCTGCCTGCGCTTGGCAGAAATATCCCGGACCGCCATATCTCTGGAGTAGGAGTCCTTGAGGGCGCTCTCCCTTTTCCCACTGTCCCTTAAGCTGCTTCTGAATCTATTTTCCGCTTTATCTGTGTAATCATCGTCTAGTTCCGGGGAATAATCATCATCGATTTCATCTTCCCCAAAACCCATGAGACCGATAAATTTATCAAAGATATTGGCCACTTTAGTCCCCCCTTATATTACTTGGCTAATTATAATGCCTTTCACCAAAAATTGAACTGCCAATCCTTACTAGGGTTGCTCCTTCCTCCACAGCCAGTTCATAATCCTGGCTCATGCCCATGGAAAGATGATGAAAGGTTTGGAAATCGCAAATCCCTTTTTTCAATATTTTATCTCTGAGTTCTCGCAAGCCCCGGAAATATAATCTTGTCTCCTCCGGGCCGGCATCAAGCTTGCCGATTGTCATCAAACCAATTATGCTCACAAAGGGATAATCTTTAGCCGTCGTCAGAAAATCTTCAACTTCCTCCGTCCCCACACCCGCTTTGGCCTCATCTTGAGCCACATTAACCTGGAGAAGAGTTTTCCAGACAAGTCCGCGCTTCTCCCCTTCTTCATTCAGTTTTTCGAGTAGATTAAACCTGTCCAGGGAATGAATCAAGGCAACGCGGTTATTTAAATATTTAACCTTATTGGTCTGAAGACGGCCGATGATATGCCATTCACAATCTTCGGGAAGTTCGTTTACTTTTTGTTTCCATTCTTGAACTCTGTTTTCCCCAAAAACTTTTTGCCCTGCCGTATAAGCCTTAAGTATAAGATCCACGGGCACGGTTTTGGAGACGGCTATCAATTTTACGGAATCCCGTCGCCCTGATCTTTCTAAAGCTTTGGAGATATTATAATTTATTAGCCTTAAGTTTTCCGCAATATTCATGGTTTTCTCCGCTTGACTTTTTTGCATATCGAATATATTTCTACATTTCAGCTTGATTCCCTTCTTGTCTCAGTATAATTTTGTTCCCTCCATTCCTTTCCCGGGATTGACAACCACCTGCATCCCTTCAGCGAGCCCTTTTACACAAGCACAGTCCTCATTGACACCAAGAAGCTCTACACTCCTAAACTGTACAATCCCCTCCTCCGCAACATATACTCCAATCCTCTCGCCGCTTTTATACAAGGAATTAAGCGGCACCAGCAAGCCTTTAACGGACGGTTTATAACACCAAACAATATTTTGGACCCTGTTTTCAATTGTCCCGTCAATAAATTGATTGAAACATACGACCGCCCCTTTAGGCTGTTCGGATATTTTCATTACTGTCCCCCTGTATTCCTCCCCGTCAATAAGGAACTTTACTTCCTTATTCGTCTCCATATTTTTATTGGAATCCAGGTAAACAAACATCCAGGTGGGGGACAGGTTGTCCACTATTTTGCCAATAGGCGCATATTTCACAAAAAAGTTATTGCCAGGAGAAAAACTGTTTAAGCGAGAATTATTTTTGGCTTTCTCCGCCAGGAGGCCCTCTATATGGGACAGGAGTTCATTCAACTCCAGTTGCATTAAATTTTGCGGAGTTAGAATTTGTTCCATATCGTCCAGGCTGCGATAAAACAAACCGGAAATAGGAGCCTGGACAGCGGTCTCCTTTACCGACCTGCTGATATCCACTCCCGTTGGAAATAAAGTGGCTATAACCTCGCCCTTTCGGAATCTATACCCTTCCTGCTCCTGGATCGGCTTTAATTCCCCCTCAATCGGTGCGGTTAAAACTATCTCTCTATTGGCAAAAACCGCTTTAACCGCCGTTTCATATTTGATCCATCCTTCCCTTACCGTTATAAGCAGCAAACCATCACCAAACAGGAGGGAATTAATCCTGCCTACTACCAGGATGGCCGCGGCTGCAAGTCCAATAAGCAGCAAAGCTTTGATTCTTTTCCTGCTCATCCCCATTAGCCCCCAAATGCCAATCCCCAAAGTTCAAGGCGAGCGGCAAGGAAAACCCTCACATCACTTTTTTTGGATAAATGCTCCCATTCTGCCTGTCAGCCCTTCCCGACGATAGGAGAAAAAGAGATCTTTGCGGCAGGCTGTGCAAAATGGTGCCGTTTCAATATTTTCCGGACGTATTCCTTCCCGGATAAGCCGGAGTATATTGATTCCCGCCAAGTCCAAGGAATACCGCTCGAAGCCGGTTTCAGCCATCAGAGAAGTGCCGGCGGCATCATCGGCAAACAAGGTGGCCACCTCTTCTCCCACTTCATAGCAACAAGGTCCGATACAAGGGCCAATGGCAACCAGGCAATTTTGTATGGACCCACCCAGGCTTTGTATTTTATGTAAAATTTCCCGAACAATATTATGGGCGGTTCCTTTCCAGCCTGCATGGGCCAAGCCTACTATCCCGGCCTGGGGATCGCAAAAATATAAAGGCACACAATCGGCATAGAAGCCTAACAAGCCAATGTTCAATCCGGTGACCATGCCGTCACACTGCGGAAGATCAGGGCCGACTTCCGTCATCCCTATTCCTTTCTTCCGCTCGTCAACCTCGATAACCTTGTTGCCATGAACCTGACTTACGGCAATACAATCAGAAAGCAAACATCCCAGTTCCTCAAGAAAAATCTTCCTGTTCTGCAGCACATCTTCCGGATTGTCGGCTACATGCAAAGCTAAATTCAAAGAAGAATAAGGGCTTTTGCTTACTCCACCGCTTCGGGTGGAAAACGCCACTTTTACCCCTAAGTCCAGCCACTCCGGAATGGTAAGATAATCAATTTTTTTTCCTCGGTATATCTGCCACCCCATTATTTGCCTCTTTTAACAAGTTATTAATTGCATTTTCCCAGCGAGAAAAATTATAATTAATGGTTTAAGCATAAAGGATATTTGGTCTGCTTCGATAATCATCATTATTTATCTCTTTTAATCTTGATGTAATAGACCCGATGTGATGCGATAGCTTCGAAGTAGTAGTTTTATTTTTGTCGTATAAGCTTTATTTTATTATATTTATCGAGAAAACCGGTAAAATTATTAAACAGAACCGAGTAAATCAGTAAGAGATACTCACAATATCCCTGCCGTCAATCAAGATTGTATCTATACCAATTTTAATTATTTTATCCCAGGGAATATAAATATCCTCCATCCGCCCGCCGCCAAAGAAACCTCTGCTCCGGGTGGAAGCCATAATTACAATTCCTTTGACCACACCTTTTTCCAAATCCAAATCCAAATCGATGACCGGGCCCAGTCGTCTGCCGTCTTCAATATTGATGACATCCAGCACCCTTAATTCGGAGACTTTCATCTCGACGCCCCCCTCAAATACTATTCTATGAGGAGGATGTTGATTCATACCATCTTGCTAGACGTGTTTGCGCATATGTTTAAGGGCCGCTTTTTCCAGACGGGACACTTGGGCTTGAGAAATTCCTATTTCTTCCGCCACTTCCATCTGAGTCTTGCCCTGGAAGAAACGCAAATTAATAATTTTCTTCTCTCTCTCTCCCAGTTTTCCTATTCCTTCATTAATAGCTATGGATTCCAGCCAAACTCGGTCCGATTGCTTATCATCCCCGATTTGATCCATAACATAAATCGGGTCACCACCGTCATGATAGATAGGTTCAAACAAAGATACTGGTTCTTGAATGGCGTCCAGGGCAAAAATAACTTCTTCTTGGGATATATCCAACTTGGAGGCTATTTCATCTATGGTCGGCTCCCTTGAACACTCGGAGGCCAGTTTATCCCTTATTTGCAAAGCTTTATAAGCAATATCCCGTAACGACCTGCTTACCCTAATAGGATTATTGTCCCTTAAATAGCGCCTTATCTCCCCGATAATCATCGGCACGGCATAAGTTGAAAATTTGACATTTTGATTGAGATCAAAATTATCTATGGCCTTCATCAATCCTATGCATCCTACCTGGAACAAATCGTCAACATGCTCACCCCTGTTGCTAAAGCGTTGGATAACACTCAAAACCAACCTCAGGTTTCCTTTAACGAGCTGTTCGCGTACTGACTTCTCTCCGTTTTGAAGCCTGATAAACAATTCTTTCATTTTGGAACCACTTAAGACGGGCAATTTGGAAGTATTGACTCCGCAAATTTCAACTTTGTTTAAAACCATTAGTAGGTACCCTCCGTGTGGTAATTCTGTGGAGAGTATTCCCCTACTGCAATTAAGTTATTCCCGAAATTTACTCCAGACGCACGAATTCTTTGCGCAAACGCCTGATAATTCTCTTTTCCAGCCTGGAAATGTATGATTGGGATATTCCCAAACGATCGGCGACCTCTTTTTGGGTTTTTTCTTCAGTTCCCCCCATGCCAAATCTCATTTCCATAATAAGCTTTTCCCTGTCCGTTAAACTGGCCATGGCTTGGGACAGAAGGTGCCGGTCAACTTCTTCCTCAATCGGCCTGGAAATAATGTCATTATCGGTCCCCAATACGTCGGAAAGCAACAATTCATTGCCATCCCAGTCAATATTTAACGGTTCGTCAAAGGAGACTTCAGATCTGATTTTATTGTTCCTCCTTAAATACATTAAAATTTCATTTTCAATACAACGGGAAGCGTATGTAGCCAGCTTGATTCTTTTGGCCGGATCGAAGGTGTTCACTGCTTTGATAAGTCCAATGGTACCTATGGAAACAAGATCTTCAATTCCAATGCCTGTATTTTCAAACTTACGGGAAATGTAAACCACCAGTCTTAAGTTGCGTTCAATAAGAGTGTCTTTGACCGAAAGGTCCCCCTTTTCCAGCCGGCAAATCAGATCTTCCTCTTCATCAAGGCTCAAGGGAGGAGGCAGAGATTCACTACTGCCCACATAAAATACGTGGCGAATTTTTTGCAGTTTCCAAACCAAGCAGAGGAATAATTTCTTACCGAATGCAGCCACTCTTTTTAACTCCTCCATTATGCTATCTCCTCCTTGCAGGCAGTTTTATGGATATGCTCGGGATGAAGCAGGGCCTGAAATTGATTGTCTGCGCTAAGAGCCTGCGAAACCAGGGCAACGGTAACCGGCTGTTCCCACTCCTTTTCTCCCTGAATGATTTTGACCTTGCCAAGCCTTATACCCGGTAACCAACTCTGGCCATTTATCCCTTGGGCTGAAATAAAAACCATTTTTGTTAGGCCATAATCCTCGTCATTCCAGATATAAGACCAGGGATTGGAGCTTTCTCGCCAGGGCATTTGCAGAAATCTGCATATTTTCTCCGGTAAGAACTGGAGAGCGGCCTTTTCTTCCACAATCAATACCGGTGTGCCTGTCAAGGGGTCCCGCAATTCATTGCCGGTATCGAGCAAAGCCTTAATTTTTAGGCTTTTGCCTTCTTCAAAAAACAGTTCCACATCATAGAGTATATTGTCCAAGATAAGCTTGCTTTTCTGTATCCTTTCCCAAATTCTGTGCCCTCCCACCAAGAAGATCGCTATTAGCGGAAATACCCATAAGCCGGTTATAGTCAGCGGCTCTCTAATTCCTGGACCTAAACCGATCCAACCGGCTAAAGCAAAATAAATCCCTCCGCCCACCGCCGACAACAGGCTGAAATATAGGAGACCCTTGACCAGGTTCCTGAAACCTTTTGTGCTTAAACCTATACGAACCATGGCCACGGGAACAAGAACCTTGGATATAACCGCCAATCCCGAATAACCGAAAACAACAAGTATAACCGGAATCTCTCCTAAAGCTACGGCGCATAAAAGGTTAAAGATCTTTGCTTTTTTCCGCAGTAAATAGGCTGTATAAATTAGAATAAAAGCATCCATGCAGCCGTTAAGCAGCAAGGTTATATCCAGGTAAATCATGCTTAAATCCTTTCAGCCTGAGATTTCCTATTTACAGATTATACCTTGCCCGCCTAACAAATTCTGTCGCAATTGGTTGTCTCCAACAGCGATTTTATTGAAGAACTATCCGTAAATAATGGAGGATTATGGACTATTATGGAAATATTGGCATCTTCCCAACCTCAATGTTCCAACAATAAACCCCTTGTACTCTCAAAATTGTGTACAAGGGGTTCATTATTGGGGCTAGATAGGGTTATGAGATAAGATAATTAAAACAACCGCCCTCCAAAAAAGCCTGGTGTACCGACGAAACCGATCTGAGGGGCTGCCACTACTTCCGTAGTGGTATATTGTTGAATAAAATGTTGAGGAACGTTGACAATGTTTTCTCTGTTGACTGTTACCACGGGATGGATTACCGGAACCAGCCGGGGAACAAAGTAGTCGCGAACCACATACTGCGGAGGACATACAATGGGTCTTACGCAGTGACAACTCATTTTATTTAACTCACCTCCTAACAGTATTATGATATGTCGGTCACCCACTTTTGGATAATTTTGTAAATATATTTGTAGCCTTGTCCGGACTATGGAGGCAGCCTTTAAGTGACAGCAGCGTTAAGTGAACAAAAAGTCATAGCGTTAAGACACGCCAATGGTTAACATGCAGAATGCCCAGAGGTTTTGGCGTGTTAGTTATGACTTTTGTTCATAGCTGCGTAAACGGGCTGCCTCCATAATCTGGACAAGGCTACTATAAAGTTCCAAAAAATAAGGGCATCCGGCAAAGTGTTGCGGATGCCCAATCATCTTTCTTGGATTTTGTGGATTAGATATGTTTGTATAGATTAAACATTTCACTTACTTGACGGCAGCTTGCCGATGGCTTCCAGCTCATCGGCCACATCTTTCAAGCCGTATTTTTCATAGGTTTCTCTTGTGGGCCAACCGGTTTTCTTATCCCAGCCCCGCTGTTCATAATACAAGTCGACTAGATCGTTCCACTCTTCCCAAGTTACGGTCTCACCCCAAGGATCGGGGTACTGCATAATCGGGAAAATTGCATTGACTTCCATCTCCCTGGTACGGCCGTGGTTGCGGATAATAATGGCCCTGAACAGAAGGCGAGAGCGTTCGGCGGCATTGTTCAATTCTTCCTCCGTCATCGGGATACCGGTTGCCGCTTCAAACATTTGCGCTTCCATATCCGTCCAGAACAGGTTGGGGCTCTGCCAATCGCAACTGGTAAGGGAATCTTTGAGTTCCGCCTTATTTTCACCCATTATCACGGCCTGGGCCGTGAGCGGACTGCGACAGGGATCATCTTTCAATTCCAGATAATGTTCAAATGTATCATGATGATGCTGTACGGTCTGGGTATCACGGGTGGAGGTCATCTGATGCAGGTTGGTGGCCACCCAGGCCGGTTTGGCTATAGAGGCTTCAAAACCCCTTCCTTGCCAGTGCACGCAATGACCCCAGGCCGACTCCAGGCTAATGGGCAAGTCCAAGCGCTTGTTGATTTGCCGGGAATAGCGTCCATGGTAAATGGTATCGCCGAATTTCTCCTTGCCCAATGTCCTGATCGCCCTGGCCATTCCTTCCGCCAATAGGTTGCCGTAATATCCCTTGCGATAGACAATCATATCCAATAGGTATTTCACAAACTCTTCGGACTCAACATCGATTTCCATTCCGAAGTCGATATCGTCAAAAACCCCTTCTTTCTTGCCCATGGCCAACCAAGGCAACAGCCAGATAAGGACATCCCATTTATCTAGGCCATACTCATTGCAAAGGTCATTAATTACGCTGCCTTTATCAAAATCATGCTTCCAGAAATTAAGAATATCCCCCGGCCCGGGAGTGATTTCCAGTTCAAGGTAAGGATCGCTCGGGTCCGGCGGGTCCACCTCGCGGCTCAGCAGCTTGCAGGCCGGGTAATGGTTTTGCTCAGTTTGGAAAATACCGCCAGGTCCGCCCGGTCCACCGTAGGGGACATCCTCCTCGAAACCAAAAGCGACAATACTTACGCATTTTTCTACATGGTTGACTCTCTCTTCCCCGAACGCCGATTTCATATCCAACATAAGACACATACAATGTTGGTTGCAACCGTAACTGCAGGCTACTTGAGCTCGTTTCCAGCCGCCGGGAACAGGCTTTTCAATACCGGGAATGCCGTGGTGGGTCTCATGGACAACCGGTCTGGGAGCCATAGAAGGATCGGACATCTTTTTGCGAAGTTCCAATACTTTGGGAATATTGGCCGGAACAACAACGCCTGTACCGCGGACGGTAATCGCTTTCAAATTCTTGGAGCCAAAAACCGCACCAAGCCCGGCTTTGGCGGCCACGTTGTCGTTGCTGGTAGTAACGCTGGCATTACGTACCAAGTTTTCTCCCGCCGGGCCGATAACTACGCTCTTAACATCTTTGCCGTGAATTTCTTCCAGTTTGCTTTGGGTGGCATGGACAAGCTTGCCCCATAGATTGCGGGCGGAAAGAAACTTTATTTCCCCGTCCTCAATAAAAAGATAAGTCGGTTCCGCGGCTTTTCCTTCAATAATAAAACCGTCAAAACCGGCAAATTTAACTTCCGCGCCAAAATCACCGCCAATTCCGCTCCAAGCGTACTGCTCGGGATAGCTGTTGGGTGAAATACAGGTAAAAACCGTTCTTCCTCCGGTCGGAATCCCGGTGCCCGTCGTCGGTCCGGTCATATAGATTATTTTGTTTTCAGGGTCAAAAGCTTTAACTCCGGGACCGACTTCCTCCCAGAATATTCTATTGGCTATACTGCGTCCGCCTATATATTTAGGAACATATTTTGTCGTAGGAATAATGGAAACCGTTTGGTCAGTTAAATTGATGCGGGCAATTTTCCCTACATATCCATATAATTGGGTCATCTGAATACCTCCTCTTCCGCCGCCCTTTTTTCCTTCGGCTTATGGCCATATTTATACCAACTATTTAGCCGCTAACTACGGAACTTGAACCGAAGAGACTTACCCTTGATCGCTCAAGCTCAGGCAAGACACCTGGCAAAATTCTATACAGGCGGGACCTTCAGGTCGATTTCGGCAAAGATCGCATTTCTTGGCTTTTCTTTTGCTTTTATCTTTGCTCTGGACATAATTGATGCGCGGAGGATCAAAAACGCAAGCTTTTACACATCGCTTGCAACCATTACAATACTCCTCCTGGATATAAACAATACCGTTTTCGTCCAGGCACATGGCCTGATCTTTACGGGGACAAGCGAGATAACAGGGATGGTCGGCACAATGCTGGCAACTATAGACGGTGGAGACCATCGATCTTGTCCCTTTATCCACAAATATCCTTTTATAATAGGGGCCTACGACCCCGTCATGAAGAAGCGAACATACGATTTCACAGGCACGGCATCCGGCACAAAAAGAAACCTCCGGCGGGCTCTGCACAACATGTCTTCCCAATATCCTGCTTGCTTGCTTTTCAACCATAATCCCTACGGTATAATGCTAAAGCAGTATACCTTGCCTCCTTTTTCAGAAATATCTAAAAAGTATTAACTTCACATATTATCACACCGCTGAATATTTGTGTCAATGCAGTTAAACTGTTATCCTCTCCGGGCAAGAGTAAATTATTCCTTTCTGGCCCAGAACATAGCCTAAAATCGTAATATTGTACTGCCGGGCCAATCTGACTGCGGCTGTGGAAGGAGTTGACTTGGAAACTACCAGCGGTGTTTTCAGCCTCATTAATTTTGTCATCATCTCTGAAGTTATTCTTCCGCTGATAAATATAATACCGTTGGCTCCAAGCCCTATTTTATTGAGTTTCATAAGCATGCCGGTTATTTTATCAAAGCAATTATGGCGTCCAATGTCATAGGCCACCAATTTAAAATCCCCAGCATAAAACAACACACTGTGGACTCCCCCAATGGCCTTGTAGATTTCGGATTGTTCGATAAAGTCATTCATGATTGACAGGATTTGGGAAGCGGAATAGGTGGAAGTGGAGGTACTGGGAGAATAATACCCCTGCTTAAGCGGATTTATATAAGTGTAGCACCTGCCGCAACCGGAAGTAATGCTTCTTAGACTTTCCTGCCTGTCAATCGTTATTCCTTCCTGCAGTTCTATAATAACCGCTTGCATTCTGTCATTATATTCAATGCTTTTAATATCGGATGGGGAATTGACAACCCCCTCATTATAGAGAAAACCAAGAGCCAGTTCCTCTTGATTCTCATTCAAACAGAGCAAGGAAACGAGTTCCATTCCGTTAACTATTATTTTTAGTGATACTTCCATAACAACTTTTTTTTGTCCTTCTTGCAATTCTATGCGGTCCTTTTCCCGCTTGATAGTTATAACATCCAGTTCCTCATAAACGGTTCCTTCTTTATCTTCAAGCATGTTGCCTTCACTTCCCAATTCTGTAATTTGACCGGAGTCTAAGCTCCAAACAGTCCGTAATTGTAATTAATAAAAATAAAAATGTTATGGTTAATTAAAAAATTAACCGCAACATTGGCAAAGAAAATCAATATAAACTTTTTAATATGTCTTAAAATTAATATATTAAAATTAATATCTTAATATATTTAAGATCTCGATAATAACCCTGCTCTTTTCGTATAGCAAATTTCAGTTCAATGCAACTGACAGTTAAATGCAAACGGAATATTTATATAATTGATTGTTATTTTGTTAATGACTGTTGTTTGTTTTAGTTTACTACGGTCTTAAATTAATTATTTACTATTTTTTGTATTTTAAAAAGCTTGGGATATCCACGTTATCCTTGAAAGGATTACGGTCTCCTTTGCCGCCCTTTTCCTGATTAATTACCGGCTTGCGTGGACTTAGTTTTTGATCAAATCCTGTGGCAATTACAGTAACCCGCAATTCATCTTTAAGGCTGTCATCAATAACGGCTCCAAAAATGATATTGGCGTCCTGATCCGCCGCCTCGGCGATTATTTCGGAAGCTTCATTCACTTCCATCAGAGTCAGATTTGATCCTCCGGTAATATTTAAGAGAAGACCTTTGGCCCCTTCGATGGAAGTCTCCAACAACGGGCTGGAGATGGCCTTGCGGGCGGCTTCGGCCGCTCTGTTTTCACCTGAGGCTTGTCCGATACCCATGAGAGCGGAACCGGTTTCAGCCATTATGGTTTTGACATCGGCAAAATCCAGGTTAATCAAACCGGGAATTGTAATTAAATCTGATATGCCCTGAACCCCTTGCAGCAGTACATCATCGGCAATTTTAAAAGCTTCTTGCACGGTGGTATGTTTATCAACAACCTGCAATAAACGGTCATTGGGGATAGTTATTAATGTATCCACCTTTTCGCGCAGTTCCATAATGCCTCTCTCAGCCTGCATGGCTCTTTTTCGACCTTCAAAAGAAAAAGGCCTGGTCACTACTCCAACTGTTAAAGCTCCTAATTCCTTGGCGATTTCGGCTACTACCGGGGCGGCACCCGTACCTGTACCCCCGCCCATTCCTGCAGCTACGAAAACCATATCGGCCCCCATTAAAGATTTGGCAATTTCTTCCCGGCTTTCTTCAGCCGCGTTATGGCCGATTTCAGGATTGGCTCCGGCACCTAATCCTTTGGTCAGTTTAACTCCGATTTGTATTTTTTCAGCTGCCCGGGACATTTGCAGCGCCTGGGCATCTGTGTTTATACCTATAAATTCGACCCCTTGAAGGCCAACAGAAATCATTCTGTTTACAGCGTTGTTGCCGCCGCCTCCCACTCCTATAACTTTGATTCGAGCAAACTGGATATCATCGTTAGCGAATTCGAGCATTCTTCCCCCTGCCTCTCTTTAATCAAATTATATAACATTCAAAACAACAAATCCTAGATCCCGAGACTTGTTAAACGCAGTTAATTATCTAAGCGTAATAACATGGGAATCATGTTATCTTCTAATTATTAAAGATATAATTTCTAGATTAATTATCAATAATCCTTTTTTCTTTTTAAATTATTGCTTAAAATTATGTTTTTTTATGGCCTATTAATGATATGGCGACGTATTATACTGATGTTTTGGAACAACCTGGTACCGAAAGCAACAATGGCAGCCAGATAGAGATCCACTCCCATTCTATCTCCGATAAAAGCCAAGGCACACGCTGTGACAATATTAACTAAAAAACCGCTCATAAAAACCGTAGTATCAAAATTACCTTCTTTATAGGCCCGGATTCCGCCCATAACCGAGTCCAGGGCTACAATAATCGCTACCGAAATATATTTGGCATACTCTACCGGAATAGTAATTGGGCTCACAAACCCGATTATTAATCCTATTATTAATCCAAAAATCGGCAGCCACATAAAAAATTTACCTCCTTAACGGCCCAAAACAGGTTTCCCGGCTGTGAGATCTATATACTTTATCGCCTTTTCCATTATTTTAAACTCTTCACTATTAAGCAGTTCTTCAAGAAGTTTTAATTTCTTGCCGTAGTCATCACCTATACCCATCCTTACCTCTATACCGTTTGTTAAGTAAACAAATATTTGCCCGTCTTGAACATAATGAATCTCACCAAATATGGCTTTCAAATCGGGAGATGCTTGTCCGACAAATTGTAAACATGTTTTCAGTCCGGGGTCTTCGATTTGTTGTCCCGGACCAATAGTTTCCGGAATCTCAATTCCGGTTAAAATTGGACTGTCTTTTTGCGGCCAAGTATCGTAATATCTTAAAATAACTCCTTGTGAATCTACCTCAACCATTTTGTCTTTATTCAAGATCAAAGCGGCCGGCAACCGTTCTTGGATTTGAATGACCAAGGTTCCAGGATATTTTTTAGTAATATGGGCCTCGTTGATAAGGGGATGAAGTTTTAACTTTTGAGCCAAAGCCCCAGTATCCACCAGGAAAATATTTTCTCCCTTCACCGTCCCCAGCAATCTTTCTACCTCATCACCGGCAACGTTATTAAGGCCTTCCAAACTGATGCTGTCGATAAGGAAAAAATCAGACTTGGAAAACATAAAGATCGCTACCGCAAGCAAACAGATCAGCGCCACGAGATAGACAAAGGAAGTGTTAGACTTGGTTTGAGACAAACTCATGCTCTCTCCTCTATAGTATTTTTATATTTTACAATATGTAAGGATTGGGTTGCAATGCCCTTTTAGCACCGTTTTACAACTCTCTGCAATTTTGCGCCTAAAGTCCTATATTTTTCTTCCAGGTTTTCATATCCCCGGTCAATATGGTCCACCCTTTCCAAGACCGTACCTTCTTCCGCGGCCAAGGCCGCTAAGAACAAGGCCGCACCCGCTCGCAGATCCGTAGCTTCTACAAATGTGCCTTCTAAATTAGGCACGCCGTAAATAATGGCCGTACGCCCTTCTACAGTAATTCTGGCCCCCATCCTGACTAATTCGGCCACATGCTGGAAGCGGTTTTCAAAAATCGTTTCCGAAACTATGCTTGTTCCATCAGCAATGGTCAACAAAGCCAGAAACTGCGGCTGCAAATCTGTAGGAAATCCTGGATAGGCCAAAGTTTTTATATCCATGGACTTGAATCTGCCCTGATGTTTAACCCTTACACTGTCTCCGTCGATCCTGACATCCGCTCCTCCTTGACGGAGTTTGGCAATCAACGGGCTGACATGTTCCGGGACAACATTCTCCACCACAACATCTCCCTCGGTCATGACCGCGGCAATCATATGAGTGCCGGCTTCAATGCGATCCGGAATAACGGTATGTTCCGTACTGTGCAAAGACTTAACGCCTTCAATATAAATTACGTGTGTTCCCGCGCCGCGGACTTTTGCCCCCATTTTATTGAGCAAGTTCTGCAAATCAACAATTTCCGGTTCTTTGGCGGCATTGTGGATAATTGTGGTACCCTCGGCCAAAACCGCAGCCATCATGATATTTTCCGTTGCACCTACACTGGGAACATCGAAGTATATTTCAGCCCCCCTAAGCTTGTCGGCTGCAGCTTCCAGATACCCGTGTTTTTCTTTAATAGTTGCCCCTAAAAGCTTCAGTCCCTTTATATGTTGATCCATGGGCCTTGTTCCTATGGCACAACCCCCGGGCCTTGAAATTTTAACCCTGCCGTTTTTGGCTACCATCGGCCCTAAAATAAGGTTGGAAGCGCGCATTTTTCTCATCAATTCTTCATCAACCGTATCCTTTGCCAAGGTTGAAGTATCTATGGTCATTTCATTATTCTCAAATTTAACTTTGCACCCGAGATTCCTTAAGACTTCGATCATATTTAGAATATCGGTTATATTGGGAACCCCCGTCAGAACTGTTTTTCCTTCAGCCAGTATGGTCGCAGCCATGAGGGGTAAAGATGCGTTCTTGGACCCGCTGGTTTTAACCGTACCCTGCAATCTTTGTTTTCCTGTAATAACATAACGATCCATCGTCAAGTCCCCTCCTCTTTATTGCCCTTATACAGTTTTATTTCCGTTTGCAGTTCAACGCCAAACTTGGCTAGGACATCTTCTTGTATATTTTTAATAAGCTTTAAAACCTCCGCTGCTTTGGCATTGCCGCGATTAACAATAAAATTGGCGTGTTTTTCCGAAACCTGAGCTCCTCCCACTCTTTGTCCTTTCCAGCCTGCTGCCTCGATTAAACGGGCTGCCGAATCCCCGGAAGGATTGCGGAAGACACTCCCGGCATTTGGGAACTCCAAAGGTTGGGTGTTTCTTCTTTTTAAATTGTACTCTTTAATCCTTTCCAACAAGATAGAACTGTCATGGACTTGAAGCTCTAAAGTAGCTTCCAAAATATAATAGGTCTGCAGAGAACTGTACCGGTAACCAAAAGTAATCTTGTCACCGGACAGGGTAATTCGTTTCCCTTCCGGGGTCAGTACTTTTACTTCCTCGACCACGGACCCGATCTCCCCGCCATAGGCCCCGGCGTTAATCGCTAAAGCACCTCCCACGGTTCCGGGAATACCTGCCGCAAATTCCAAGCCCTGCAAACCGCGCTTCGCCGACTCGCGAGCCAGGCGCATCAGGGGATATCCGGCCTCAACCCGTACTTTATTCTCTTGCCATGAGATTTTCTTCAGTTCCGTGCAAACAATTATTACACCCTTTAAACCCTCATCGGGCAACAACACGTTGGAACCCCGTCCCAAAAGAACAAAAGGTTTGCTATAAGCCCGGCACCACTCAATGATCTGCACCAAATCCTCTTGCCCTTGAGGCCAAAAAACCACTTCACCCGGACCACCGATCTTAAAAGTGCATAAATTTTTTAAAGGGTAATCTCTTTCCATCCTACCCTTTACAAGGGGCCAATCCATTATGTTCACTCCAGTCAATATGTAAGTATGCCCTACCCTCCTTTCTTCCTCCTTATGGTATGCAAAAAAGAAGGGTAGTGTGCAAGAAAATTATCTCCAGGCGGTTTGCCGGCAAAGTTCCAAGATCCGCTCCAAAGCCCCCGGCTTAAATATTTCTTTTGCTTTGGTCGCCATTTCTTCCAACAAGAAGGGATTGAAAATAAGTTTTTGGATATGCTCGTTGAGCAAGGGCCCGTCCAACTCCCTATCCAAGATAACACGGGCTGCTCCTTTATCCTCAAATACCCGGGCATTATATTCCTGATGATTCTCGGCCGCATAAGGATAAGGGATGAGAATGCTCGCTTTGCCTGCAGCCGAGAGTTCAGCCAAAGTAGCCGCCCCGGCCCGGCAAACGCAAAGATCCGAACAGGCCAAGGCTTCGGGCATGTTCTCAATATATTCGACTATCCGCCATTGCTCACATCGCCAGTTTAGTTTATTCTTGTCCAATTCTTCAACAATCTGAGCATGGGTTGCCTTGCCTGTAGCCCATATCACTTGAATTTCAGGATGGGCCGCTAATTGAGACAAAACATGGACCATGGCTTTGTTGATGCTCAAGGCACCCCTGCTGCCTCCCGTAACCAGAATGGTTTTCTTTAACGGATCCAGCTTAAAAGCTTCTGCCCCTTCCCTTCGTTTGACCCGGCCGATTTCCTCCCGAACCGGCAAACCCACTACTTCAATTTTTTCTTTGGCCGGGAAAAAACGAGCGCTTTCCGGGAAGGTAACCATAATTTTTTTAACCATACGGGCTAAGATTTTATTGGTAATCCCGGGGAAAGCATTCTGTTCATGCAAAAGAGTAGGTATACCGAAAAAAGCCGCTGTCAAAACCACCGGACCTGAAACATAACCGCCGGTGCCCACCACCAGATCGGGCTTAAATTTTTTTAAAATTTGTTTGGCCTGCCATAAAGCCAAAACATTTTGGCCCGCAGTCTTTACTGTTTCCAAACTTATTTTACGAGGAAGCCCCTTACCGGCTATTCCTTGGAAATCCAACCCGTTAGCCGGAACTATTGTAGCTTCCATGCCTTCCTTCGTTCCAACATATAAAACCTCCACATCGTTGTATCTGGCCAAAAGTCCCCTGGCTATGGCCATGGCCGGATAAATATGCCCGCCGGTTCCTCCCCCGGTTACAATAATCCGCAATCAAAAAACCCCCCTAGAATTACCGGCCGCCGAAATATTAAGAAGCAGCCCGGCGCTTATCATGGTAAATAAGAGCGATGTTCCTCCGTAACTTATAAAGGGCAGAGTAATGCCGGTTACCGGCAATACTCCGGATACGACACCCATATTGATCATGGCTTGAATACCGATTAAAGAGGTAAGCCCTACGGCCAATAGGCCTGTAAAACTATCAGGAGCATAGAGTGCCGCCCGAAAACCTCGCAAGATAAAAAGCGCAAAGAGCAAAACAACTAAAGTGGCACCGACAAAACCAAGTTCTTCACCAATCATGGCAAAAATAAAATCAGTATGATTCTCAGGCAGATATAGAAATTTTTGCCTGCTTTGTCCTATTCCCAAACCGAACAGACCCCCGGGTCCCAAAGCCAACAATGATTGGATGGTTTGATATCCTTTGCCCGAAGGATCGGCCCAAGGATCCAGGAAAGCGAAAATCCTGCGCATTCTATAAGGTTCGGCAATAATGGCCGCTACCAACAATCCTATTCCGGCACAGCCCAATCCTGCCATATGCCACAACTTAGCACCTATGGCCAATAGCATGAAGAAGACAGTGGCAGCAATAACCAAGGTTGTCCCCAGATCAGGCTGCAGCATAATAAGGCCGCAAATCAGACCCAGAAGAACCAAGGAAGGTATAATACCCCGCCGGAATGACCTTATCCTATAGGGATCGGCGGAGAGAAATCTGGCCATTACTAAAACCATGGCCAATTTTATCACTTCGGAAGGCTGAATTTGCAGCGGGCCCATTCCAATCCAACGGGTAGCCCCATTCACCGTTTTCCCGATTCCGGGAATTTTTACCATGATCAAAAGTACTATGGCTATATAAAGAATCGGTTTCGCCTGCTGATAAAGCCAACGGCAATCAACCATTAGGGCAACAGTCATGGCTATTAAACCCAAAGCAACCCATATCAACTCGGCTTTAAAGTAATGATAGGGATCTTCATAATAGAGATAACCTTTAATCGCACTGGAGCTATAGGTCATCACAATGCCGATTAAAAGCAAGGCGATAATGACGCCCAACAACACGGGATCAACTTTACGGTATTCGGCCAGCATTAAGCTCCCCCCTTAAAAACTTTTGGGTTCGCTATAATGCTTACGCACCAACTCCTTAAACAATTCCCCCCGTTCCTCATAACTTTTAAACATATCCCAACTTGTACAAGCCGGCGATAAAAGGACAACATCTCCCGGTTCGGCTTCCGCAATGGCTTTTGCTACACAGTCCTCAAAGCTGCTGGATCTTAGAACTCTCTTAATGCCAATCTTTTTGGACAAGATTTCCAACTCGGAGGCCGCTTCTCCCACCAGCACCAAACTTTTCACCCGCTTTTTTGCCTCCAGCAAAAAAGCGGTCATATCAAGTCCTTTATTTCTGCCCCCGGCAATAAGGACTATGGGTTCTTCATAAGCCTGTAAAGCCCTTATGGAAGATTCGGGATTGGTTCCTTTGGAATCATTAATAAATAAAATGCCATTGTATTTGCCCACAATTTCCTGGCGATGTTTTACCGGCTGAAAAGAACGCAATACCCGGACGATTTGCCCTTTCTTAAGCCCCAATTCTAAAGCGACGGCAACAGCGGCCATGACATTTTCCAAGTTATGTCTGCCCCGCAACAAAAGCTCGCCGCTGCTTACAATTTTCCAGCCTTTTGTTCCGGCCTGATCCTCCGCCAGGCCAAAGCCTTGTCCACCGCCGCCAAACTTATAGTCGCGACCGATAATTATGTCTTCGCCCTCCACAAAAATTCCATCATCCAAAGGTTGACCGGAACTGAAAAAAACCACCCTGGCCTTAGTTAGAGGGGCAAGCTCCCTTACCTTTAAGTCATCCCAATTTAAAATTGCCAGGTCTTCCGGGGTTTGATTTTCCAGGATGCGGGCTTTGGCCGCTATGTAATTCTCCATAGTTCCATGACGATCCAAATGATCAGGGGTCAAATTCAAAATAACGGCAATATTAATCCTTACTTTATCTATAAGCTCCAGCTGGAAACTGGAAAGTTCCGCCACAATAATTCCCTGCTCATCCAAATGCTCGACTTGGCCACATAAAGCCAGTCCGATATTCCCGGCCACCACGGTATCCCTGCCGCTTGCCTTGGCCAGTTCACCGCACAGGGAAGCCGTAGTTGTTTTACCGTTGCTGCCGGTAATGCCGACTATTTGAGCAAGGGATCCTCTTAAAGCCAGCTCCACTTCGCTCCATATAGGAATACCTTGAGCCGCGGCTTGTTGAATAAAAGGCTGGTGCGGTGGTACTCCGGGGGAAAGGACCAGTAAATCCGGCCTTATCTCCGCAATGGGCGGTTCCTGGGCCAGCAAGAGATGTCCCGGATCAAGTCCCAGTTCTTCCAACTCCTTGATCCCGGGCAGTTTATCTTTTTCCTGGCGATCGGTAAGAAAAACCTCGGCTCCCAGCAGCAAAAGCTTTTTCGCCGCCGCAATCCCGCTTAAACCTCCTCCGACCACCAAAACCCTTTTGTCCTTATAGTTCATAAATTATTTCCTCCAACTCAAACAATACATTTCCTTCCCCATTGTTTGATATGATTAAACAACCATGGCCGTATAGGCCAGGACACCGAAAAAGGCAAACAGGGCCGACATGGTCCAGAAGACAATTACCACCTTGACTTCACTCCAACCGCCCAGTTCAAAATGGTGATGCAAGGGAGACATGCGGAAAATCCGCTTTCCTCTGGTTTGAAAAGAAATTACCTGGATAAGTACGGATAAGGCTTCCATTACGTACACGCCACCCAAAATAATCAGGACAAGTTCACTGCAGGTTAAAATCGCCAATCCGGCCAAAGCCCCTCCCAAGGCCAGCGAACCGCAATCACCCATAAACACCCTGGCCGGGTAATAATTAAAGCGCAAAAACCCCAGGCAACCTCCGACTAAAGCTGCGGCAAAAACCGTCAAGTCCCCGCTGTTGACGGCCAGCCCTTGCAACACTCCCGTATTGACAGCCAAAAGGGAAATCAATATATAGCCGATAGCTGAAACAGCCACGCATCCTGCGGCCAAACCGTCCAGCCCGTCGGTTAGGTTTACGGTATTGGTGGCTGAAACTACCACCAAAGCCAGCAGAGGATAATACCAAACACCCAGGTCAAAGGTCAGATGAGAAAAAGGAATGCCTATAATCGTTCCTCGGCCCAAAAGTTTAACCGCTACGAAGGCAAATACCAAAGCGATCAAAAACTGGGCCGCCAGCTTTTGTTTTGCTTTTAACCCTAAGTTTTTTTTATGCAAGATTTTAAGAAAATCATCAATAAAGCCCACCAAGCCAAAAGCCAAAGTTAACCCCAGCAATGATATTATACCCAGGGAATAGGGCCTTTCAGCCATAACCAAAACCGCCACTACAATACCGCACAGGAAAATCAACCCGCCAATAGTCGGTGTTCCCGCCTTGGCCAAATGCCGCTGAGGGCCCTCCTCCCGAATATTTTGTCCGAATTTTAGTATTCTGAGCACCGGAATTAGAAACGGTCCGACAAGCAGACTTATAAAAAGGGCAAGAGCTATGGTAAAAAAGATTCGTTCCATCACTCGGCATTTATTCCTTTCTTAACAGCCAATTGTTGGCTGATCCTTTCCATTTTCATCCCCCGTGAACCTTTGACCAACAACCAGGTTCCGGGACCATATTTTTCAATCAATGTTTGAGCCTTGGCGGCCGCCTGCTCACAATTATCACAACAATGCAGCCTTGATTCGGGAAAGCCGTTATTCTTTGCCTCCCAAGCAATTTCCCGGGCCAGAGGCCCAACTGTAATTAATTCTTTTATCCCCAAAGAAGCAACGGTTTGTCCCACTTGCCGGTGACCTTCGCTTGCGGACTCTCCCAGTTCGTACATCTCTCCGAGAATAGCTATGGTTTTCTCCCCTCCCCGCTCGGCCAACACTTGCAGGGAAGCTTGCATGGAGATGGGATTGGCATTGTAAACATCGTTGAGCACAGTGCTCTGACCGGTGCCTTCCAAGAGCTCCAGCCTCATTTTGGATAGTTCAAGCTCCTGCAAAGCCCGGGCCCCCTCTTCTAAAGAAACTCCGAGTTCCAAACCGGCGGCCAAAGCGGCCAGAGCGTCAAGCACATTGTGTTCTCCCGGCAAAGGGAGAGTAACATTCGCCTTCTGTTCACCGGCCAAAACTTTAAATTCAGTCTTGAGCCCGGAAGCAGCCTTTAGATTAATCCCTTTAATGTCCGGCGGGCCATACAGGCCTTTAAGGCCATAGAACACTTTTTTTATTTCGGTGTAGGCTGCCTTTTGCACGCAGTAATAATCATCCCCATTAAGGATTGCTGTCCCTTCCCGGGGCAGGCTGTCAATTAATTCCCATTTGGCCCTGGCGATATTTTCTATACTTCCCAATAGTTCCAGATGAGTGGTGCCGATATTGGTAATAATGCCAAAGCGTGGCCGGCAAATGTCACAAAGTGCTTTAATCTGGCCCAACCCTCGCATGCCCATCTCCAGGACCATAATCTCGGTACCCGACGGAGCATTAAGAATTGTCAGCGGCAATCCTATCTCGTTGTTGAAATTCTCCGGATTTTTGTGTACGGAATATCTGGCGGACAGCACCGCAGCCACCATGTCTTTGGTCGTGGTTTTCCCATTGCTGCCCGTTACGCCTATCACTACAGGGTTTAATTCCCGGCACCAGGCAGATACCAGTTGCTGAAAGGCCTGCATGCAGTTATTAACGCAGATAATGGCCCGGTCTGCCGGAACATCGCCCTTTGTTATTCCCTGTTCTTTAAGGCCGGAAAACTCGGCCAGCACTATGGAGGCACCGGCTTCAAAGGCCTGCTTAATATAACAATGCCCATCTGTATGTTCACCCTTAAAAGCCACAAAAGCTTGGCCGGGAATTATTTTCCTGCTGTCCAATGACCAGCCTTGAACAGGGACCGCCGTCCCTCCCCAAAGTTCTCCACCGCTAAGGGCTGCGATATATTCACTCTTCCACATATCCCATTCTCCTTAAAGCCTTTTTTACCTCTTCCCGATCATCAAAGTGGATCTTTTCCTTGCCGATTATTTGGTAATCTTCATGTCCCTTGCCCGCTATCAGCACGGTGTCGCCCGCCGTGGCGATTGAACAGGCATGGACAATGGCTTCTCGCCTGTCGGGCATTATTTTATAGTTGGCGTTCTCCAGACCGGGAATAATATCCTCAATAATTTTTTGCGGATCTTCCGTGCGGGGATTATCGGAGGTGACTACTACATAATCACTCCAATTTCCGGCTACTTTGCCCATAAGCGGTCGTTTGGTCCTGTCCCTGTCCCCGCCGCAGCCGAAAACAGTGATGAGCCTGCCGGAGGTAATTTCTTTTGCCGTGGCCAACACATTTTCCAAACCGTCGGGAGTATGGGCGTAATCGACAATTACCAAAAAAGGTTGGCCTCGGCGTATGCTTTGAAATCTTCCCGGTATGCCTTTTATGTTTTGCAGAGCTGTAAGAACCGCATCCGGCTTATACCCGGCTGTAATTCCCCAAGTAAAAGCGGCTAAAGCATTATAGACGCTGAATTTCCCCGGGACGGGATAAAAAACCCTAGCTCTATGCCCATTGTATCCGACTTCAAACTCCACTCCTTGCGCCGAAAGTTTGACATTATAAGCCTTAAAATCCGCTTGGTTATTAATGGCATAAGTTACATACCTGCAGGCCGTTTTTTGCTGCAAGTATTGGCAAGCCTCATCATCCCCGTTCAAGACGGCAAATTGGCTCTGAGGATTTTGGTGCATACCGGAAAACAAGAGAGATTTTGCTTCCAGGTAAGCCTGCATATTATGATGGTAATCCAAATGATCCTGGCTGAGATTGGTAAAAATGCCCGCCCTGTAAATGCAACCGTTAACCCGGCCCAGGGACAAGGCATGGGAAGACACTTCCATTACTGCCGTATTGACGCCGGCATCAACCATAGCCCTAAGCAGTTTTTGAATTTCAGTCGCTTCCGGGGTGGTATGTTGTCCGGGAAAGCTTAAATCGTTAATCCTGGAACCCAAAGTACCGATCAAACCCGTCTTTTTCCCTTCCCGGCGGGCAATTTCCTCTACCAGATAAGTAACAGTGGTTTTGCCGTTGGTCCCTGTTACCCCGACCAATTCCAGTTTTTTGGATGGGTAATCATAAAGGGCTGCCGCCAAATAGCCTACTGCTTGCCGAGTATTCTTCACTTTTATCTGAGGCACGTCGAGATCGAGATAACGCTCTACTACCAGGGCTCTGGCGCCTGCTTGCACAGCGTTCGCAGCATAATCATGGCCATCTGTATTAAAGCCGGAAATACAAACGAATATATCCCCTTGCTCTATTTTTCGCGAATCATGGGTAATGCCGCTGACTTCTATTCCAGCGTCCCCGCGTATCCCGATAATATCCGATCCGGCAATTATATCTTTAAGGGTTTTTTTAATTGTGCTCATATTTTCACCTCTACCAGCCTATTATACTATTATTAACATTTTAGATGGAGAGCAGACCTAAAAAATATTTTAGGTCTGCTTTTTTTATTCCAAAAGCCTGGCATCCTCGCTTAGAGGAATGCGGGGACTGAAATCTTCGATAGCGGCTATATCCGGATCGCCCATATGTTCTAAAATCCAAGGGGCAATAGCCGGCTGTCCGGCTTCGGAACCAAGGTAAAGTATGACCGTTGATCCTTTTTCTACCTTGGCATCCCCATGTGGAATCTGATCAACCACACTCGTTCCCTTGCCTTCAACTATAACTTTAAACCCGGCCTTCTTCAGCGTTGCCTCGGCTTCTTCCAAGGGATATCCCAAAACGGAAGGCACTGTGGCCGCTTCCTTTACCGGCGGGACTTCCAGACCATACATCGGTTTAGGAGCCAAGGGAGCACTTAAGTCCGGTTTAACTCCCAAATACTTGAGAGAATCGAGCATAACCGCCTGCACAACAGGCCCGGCTACCACTCCGCCGTAAAAAGGAACTCCGTCGATTACCACCAAGACGGCAATGCGTGGATTATCGGCAGGGGCAAAGCTGACAAAAGAAGCAACATATTCACCTTGAACATACTTTCCATCGACAACTTTTTGAGCAGTACCGGTTTTACCGGCCACACGGTATCCCGGAAGAAATGCTCGGCGCCCGGTGCCGTTGGTCACAACCGACTCCAAGATCTCACATACCTGCTTTGATGTTTCCCTGGATATCACCCTGCCTACCTCTTGTTTTCGAAAAGGAACAAGCACCCTGCCGTCAGAAGCCACAATTTCCTGTACCAGCTGGGGCTTCATCAATACTCCGCCGTTGGCCACCGCACATACTGCAGTTAGAAGCTGGATAGGAGTGACATTATTGGTTTGACCTATTGACATGGTGGCCAAATCCAAAGCAGTAGCCCTCTTCTTATTGGCTATTATACCTTTGGCTTCTCCTGACATTTCAATTCCTGTTTTCCGGCCGAAGCCAAAAGCGGTAAGATATTTATAGAAACGGTCCATTCCCAAACGCTGTCCCATTTCAATAAATCCCGGGTTGCAGGAATTTTCCGCTACCTCCACCATAGTCTGGGTGCCATGTCCTCCCGCTTTCCAACAGCGCACCCTTTTTCCCAAAACTGTATAAGCCCCGGTGTCAGTAAAGGTTTCAGTGGGTTTAATTACTTTCTCTTCTAAGGCGGCGGCCAAGGTAACAATTTTGAAGGTCGAACCCGGTTCATAACCGTTCTGAATGGCGATAATCCTACGGGAACTAGTTGGGAAATTCTGGTAGTTATTAGGATCAAAAGTCGGTACCGAAGCAATAGCCAGCATCCTCCCCGTTGAGGGCTCCATAACCAGAATGGAGGCGCTTTTTGGTATTCTACCCTCCATATTAACTCCTTGTCCGGCCATAAGTTTGGCCAATTCCCGCTCGGCTATAGCTTGAATATTTTTATCAATTGTTAAGCGGACTGTATTCCCCTGAATCGGAGGGATAAAATCCTGCTCGGCGCCGGGTATTTTAATGCCGTCAGCTCCATACTCGGTTAATATGCTGCCGTTAATACCGGTCAATTCTTTATCTCTGGAAAACTCGATACCTTCCAATCCCTGATTGTCAATTCCCGTAAAGCCAAGTATATGGGCGGCCAAAGAACCATTAGGATAATAACGGGTACTGTCTTCGACAATACCTATCCCCGGAAGATTGGCATTTTTAATGGCTTTAGCCGTTTCCGCAGGTATTTTTTTCTTCACATATTCGATAGAAGTCCGTTTAGTAATCCTTTGCAGGACGGTATCTTTTTCCATCCCCAGCACTTCCGCTAAAAAAGCGGCAATTTCTTCCTGGCGGCCCGACTTTCTGACTTCGGCGGGAATGGCATATACCGTCTCCGCACTGACGCTCATGGCCAGGACATTGCCGTTGCAGTCCTCGATATTACCTCTTTTTGCAGCTACCGGAACTCCCCGAAAATGCTCCTCCCGAGCAAGGTTCTTAAAGAAAGGGCCTTCCCTGAGTTGGACATAGCCAAGGCGAATAATTAAGACTGCTATAAAAATATTGCATAAAACCAAAAGCAAGACAATTCTTTTACGGAGAATCAAGAGCTGCATTAAAAATCTACCCCCACTATAGGGGTAGATTAAACTGCCAGGAAACCGCTACCTTTGGGTTGAGGCAAAAAAGCTTGTAAATATCTTAAATACATCTTTGAGTACGGAGTTAGTTTCGTCTTGGGCAGGCATGGATGCAGTCTTCTGAGTTTGCTCTACCCCTACCTCTTCTTCAGCCGGTTGTAGCACACCGCTGGCAACGTAGATAGTTCCCTCGGGTTTCTCCATACCCATAGCTAAAGCAGCTTTTTCAATCCTCGCCACTGAGGCAAGCTGATCGACTTCCACCTGGAGCATATCATTTTCCGCCTTCAAGATTTGCAACTCTTTTTCCAGAGCTTTAATCTCCGCTCCCTTAACTATGGTAGTATGAATTGTTTGGGCTCCAATAAAGCCAAACAAACCGATAACTATCAACATAACAACCAGAGTTTGAAACTGGAGTTTACTCCTCCGAGAAACTTTTCTTACCTGTTCAGGCTTTCTCCTATATGCATCAAAAGTCTGATCATCCTGGTAAGCATAATTTTCATTTTCGGAGGGCAAAGGATTATAATAATCCAGGTTTCTTTGTGCCGCTATCATCATATTCCGCTCCCCTCTTGTTTAGACCTCAAGTTTCTCGGCAACTCTTAGTTTCGCACTTCTGGCCCGCGGATTGATTTCTATCTCTTCCCGGGACGGGGTAATAGGTTTTTTGTTTACCAATTTAATTAAAGGTTTGACTCCGCATTGACAAACCGGAAAAGATGGCGGGCATTTGCATTTTCCCAACCAGGATTGAAACTTATCTTTAACAATCCTGTCCTCCAGGGAATGAAAAGTAATTACCGCTATTCTGCCGCCGGCTTGCAGGCAGTTCAGAGACTGATCAAGAGCATCGGCCAATACATCCAATTCCCGGTTTACAGCTATTCTTAAAGCTTGAAAGGTCCTTTTGGCCGGATGTGGCCCATCGCGGCGAGCCGAGGCCGGAATAGCGCTTTTTATGATTTCCACCAGTTGTCCGGTCGTATGAATAGGTTTAGTTTTACGGGCCTGGTCAATGAACTTGGCAATGCGCCCAGCCCATTTTTCCTCCCCATAATTTTTGATAATTTCCGCTAGGTCTTCAACACTCCAATTATTGACTATAAATTCCGCTGTTAAGTCCGTTGTCCTGTCCATTCTCATGTCCAACGGAGCATCCTGCATATAACTAAATCCTCGTTCCGCCTCATCCAACTGGGGCGAAGATACTCCAAGATCAAACATAATTCCGGCTACGGGCAAAAGCCCCATTTCTTCAAGAGTCTCTTGAAGCCGAGCGAAATTTTTCCGGATAACAACAACCCTGTTATCACCGGCAAATTTCTCCCTGCCATATTGAACCGCAGCCTCATCCTGGTCAAAACATATCAAACGGCTTTGAGAACCTAATTTTTGCAGAAGTAGTTCGGAATGCCCTCCCGCTCCCATGGTGCAATCCACATATATTCCTTGAGAAACGGTAAAAACCAGGTTAACCGTTTCCTGGAGCAAAACGCTTTGATGTTGAAAAACCACGATATGCCATTTCCTTTCTAAATGCCTAAATCCACCAAAGATTCCGCCGCTTGTTCATAATTGCTCTGGGCCTGGGCGCTGTACTCGTTCCAGCGCTCAGCATTCCAGATTTCTATTCTGTTCATAACACCGACAACCACAACATCTTTTTCCAAAGCCGCATATTCTCTTAAATTAGCGGGCAGTAAGATTCTCCCCTGTTTATCGAACTCGCATTCAGCCGCTCCGGAAAAAAAGAAACGAACAAAAGATCTGGCATTCGGTTGGGAAAAGGGCAGTTTCTTTAACTTTTCTTCAAGGATTAACCATTCATTTTCAGGGTAAAGAAAAAGACAGTTGTCTAAACCCTTGGTGGCAATAAACTTGTCCCCGAGGGCCTCTCTGAACTTGGCTGGAATTATCAGCCGGCCTTTACTGTCAATTGTATGAAAGAATTCCCCCATGAACATGCTCTGCACCACCACAAGGGCTTACTTTATTACCACTTTACCCCACTTTTCTCCACTGCCACTGTATTCTACGCAAAATCTATTTTTCCTTCTTTTTATTTAAGAAAATAAAAAAAATGGGAAGATAGTCCCATTTCGCAAGATCCTTCCGCCTGGCGCTTGAACTTGCTTTAAATTTTAACTTTAATCCGTTTGTTCAACGCTTTAAAGACGTTTAACCTGTTTTTTGGTTAAGGGATTATATCCGTAGTTTGCAAATAGTCAGAAAAATATTCCGACGCCAATTCTCGGGCCAGTTTAACCCTTACCGTCCTGGATAAGACATCGCTTTGCAGGACAAAGACGGGCAGGCGCTGCTCCAAAGGAGTGAAAGCCGAATATGTTTTTCCTTCTATGAGTTTTGATTTTATGGTAGAAAGAAATTCCCTTAAGCTATATATTCTAAAGCGTTCAACATTATTTTCCGCCGCTATGATTTCCAGCATAGCGATAACCAGATCCTCGTAACTGCTTTCTTTATGCAGATCCAAGAGTAAAGTCAGCTTGGGAACAAGATGCTCAAAAAGAAGCCGGCGATAAGGAATTCCTTTAAAACCCATAATTTCTCCAAGTTTTAAGATTGTCTTTTCTCCTGGGGCCTGCAGAAAATTAAAAAAGTAATCTTCGTCATCAGTAGGTTTTATATAATACTTTCTGCCCTTTAAACCTTGGAAATATCGTAAGGCGTCATAATATCCCAGTTGAAGGTTTAAGCGGGCCTGTTGCCGGTTAAAATCCAACATGCCTCCCAAGTTGTCATTAGGTGAAACAACGTCCACCATAACCTGAGTATCGGCCACCTTCCTGGTCCTGCCCAAGGCTTTGGTTCTAATGGCCAGGATTTTTTTATATCCTCTTTTTACCAACATGTTCAAGGGCAGATTATCATAAAAAGCCCCATCCACAAATCGCTTGCCGTCAATTTTTTCATGCTTAAAAGTCGGCAAATAAGCGCTGGCCAGGAGGTAATCAACCACCTTGCCTTCCGGAATATCGTCCAAAAACAATTCCAGCGGCTTCATATCGGTAAGGGAGACTGTAACAAAGCCAAACTACATGTTGGAATTTCTAAGCTTTTGTTCATCAATAACCTCCCATAACAATTTTTTAATTAAAGACGTATCCAATCCTTTACTGGTCAAAATATTCCAGGCTTTCTTCAATCCCTCTTCTTCCAGGTTAAAAATTTGAGCCGGAGTTATGTTATACCAAATTTCATAGGCCTTATCCAACTGGTCTTGTACAACCATGGCCCCGTTCAAAGCCCCGATTGAAGTTCCGGCCACAGCGACAAAGTCTATGCCCAGCTCCTTTAGCGCTTTACAAGCCCCTATCTGATAAGAGCCTTTGGCCCCTCCGCCTTCCAATACGAGGGCATACATGATTTATCCCTCCAAACAAACGTGATTGGCTTAAATATGACTTACCAGGGAATATATTTCAACACTAAACTATTCTTGATATGATCGATTTTAATATCTAGAAGCCAACCTAAGTATGCTATGTCCGGGTAGTGCCGCAGCAAAACTACCCCGGCAACAAAAACAAATGTCAAGGGCAATAAAGACAACCTTGAATATTTACCGCCTGCCCTGCGCACCCTCCTTGCCCGCCAAGGCAAAAACAGGACAACGGCCAACAGGTAAAGTGCAAACGGAATAAACCAATAGTAATTATATATCATCAATACCCAGGTAAGGCCAAGCAACAGCATAGAGCTATTCTTATAGTCCAGCCAACAACATAAAGCCGCAGTCCCGGGTTTTCCGGGGAAGCCAGTGGCTGCCAAGCCGACCTGAAAAAATCTTAGCAATAAAAGCAAAGCTGTCAGAAAGAGCCAGACAAGCAGGGGCTGCTGTTGTCGAAGAACGACCAGCCAGCTTAAATCATAAGGAAACCACGGAGGCGGACTAAAGGACAGGAAAATGATGGAGGTCATTAGTCCGGCCCAAGTTCCATACTTGCCCAATAACTGAAGGCAACACCAAAAAAAAGCCCTGCGTAATCCTCTTTTGGGCTGGGGATTAAATAGGTCCCCGTATTTCCATCTTGGGGCCCTGCGGTTCTGAATCCATAAAAGAAGCAGCCACCCCAACCAACAACAGGCTATTATTTTTTGTTCGGGCCAATTGGTATCCCCGGACATAGAGCCCAAAAGATCTTGGTCTGGCAGGTAATCAGCCTTTCCCCAACTGCCACTAAAGCCTACAAGCCCCATAGTAAGCCGGGTGTCATCATTTATTGCCTGCTTTGAATCCAATAAATCCAAGTAATAAACGGGCTGAGGGGAAAGCCGCTGCTCAATTTCCTGCAAGTAAGTTTTAATTGAGCCGGAATTCTGGAGGCCTTGACCCAAAGTCCAAGCCATAACACAAGGATGACGCCCAGCCATTAAAATCAGGCTTTCCAATTCGGCCCTTGAAGGTATTCTTTGTTCAGGTACGAAAGAAACAGGCAATTCCAACCATACTCCCACACCCAGCTTATCAGCCGCAAACAGCCATGATTCATCGGGAAAGAAGCCCATGAAATAAACAACATTATAACCTGCGCCTTTAACATCTCGCAAGAAACTCTCAATTTGCTGTTTGTTTCGAATATCGTAGTCCTGTTCGCCGGTAATAATCCGGGCCCGAACCGGTATCTTTTGCCCGTTATAGGCCCAAGCCGAAGTTGTTCCGGTGCTGTAATTTAAGCCGATGGGAACTTGCACTTGATCAGTTTGACCAAGCTTATTGGTCACCTTTAGCTCCAACTGATAAAGGAAAGGATTATCAGGACTCCAGAGCTTAACTTCAGGCATGTCAAAAAGCAAATCGACCGTTTGTTCGTATTGACCGTTGAGATCAATAGGCAGAACACATTCGGCCACTGTCCTGTTCTGGTCTTTAATTACACCGCTTAAAGACCATGGCCCGTTCTTCAAAGTTTGATGATGTTTGAGGCTGACATTTACGGCAACCTGTCGCTCCTTTGCTTTATAATTCACTGTTGTCTTGGAAACATCGATTGTGGTCTCGGGAATTGCTTCCAGTTCAATTCGGCCTGTAATTCTGCCCTGTTCAGGCCACAGCCAGCCCAAAAATTTCCGTTGCCGCATACTGCCGGGCGACATTTCAAGGTAGAAAGTGTTTTCTCCTCTGTAATCGAACATAGTAGGCGGAATGTCCAGACTGCAAGTATTGCCCCAGCCTTCCAGTTCTCCCAAATAATTTACTTCGTCAATACCGTTTAAGAAAACCCTGACTTTGCCCCGCAAACCGTTGAATACCAGCTGAATAGGAGAAGTACCCCAAGATCCGGAAACTTCAAAATGCTTGACCGCTACCTTAAACCCCTGATTGGAAGGCAAAATAATACTTTTTCGCTGAATGTATTCCGCCAAAAAACCGGCGTCGTCCTTATTAGCTTCGTTACTGTATACCCAGGCTTCCCTGAGAGAAGAAAAGCTTTCCCAGCTGCCGCCCAGATTCTGGCTGACCCTATATACCGTTGTAACAGGGTTTGGGTTGTATAATTCCTTAGCGGCAACATCCTGCCAAAATACCGTTAAAGATACAGCAGCCCCTATTAATAAAACAACAACAATCAAGGCAAATTTCTTGAACATTTCATTCCCTCAACAATTATGGTCAACTAAGAAAGAGATTCAATACAAAAAAAGCCGGACTTTATCCAGCGTCTCAGCTCTCTGCCAGTCAATTGCCCCTCAGAGGCAAACTCTCACCATTTAAAACTCTCACCATTTATATATAAGATATCTATAAACTCTTAATGTTTACGACAATCCGGACATACTCCATAAAAAACGAGATTATGAGTATGAACATCAAAACCGGTTTGTTCCGAAACCAATTCATCCATATTAATTAATTCGTTATGAAAATCCACAACTTTGCCGCATTCCGAACACATAACATGATAATGATTATTGGGGTTACCATCAAAGCGACTTGACATATCCCCACAAGGTAATTCCAAAATAAAGCCGTGCTCTTTAAGCATATTAAGTGTATTGTATATTGTTCCCAAGCTGACGCCGGGGAACTTCGCTTTAACCTGTTTGTATATTTCTTCCGCCGTCGGATGATCCCGGGTCGCAAGTAAATATTCCAATATGGCTTGTCTTTGGGGAGTAAAACGTATTCCCTTGCTTTTTAAACCCTTTAAAATTTCAACAGCATCCACCGTACTCAATTCCTTTCAATTATTAATTGGGCTCAATAGCATATATCTCATCTGTAGAATTTAGATGGCAATATTTAACAATTAATTGCTTAAAATTATTATAATTACTAATTTTATTATATTACGCTCTCAAATTTAAGTCAATTAAAAAAGAAGAGTATCCTTTCGGCAATACTCTTCTTTTTTGTTGACTTTAAATTAAGCCTTAAAACTTATTCTTCAATAATAGCACCGATAGGACAAGCATCGGCACAGGCACCACATTCGGCACAAACATCGGGATCAATTACGTATTTGTCTTCGCCTTCGCTAATTGCCTCTACAGCGCATTCTTCAACGCAAGTCCCGCACATTGTACAATCATCGGTAATAACGTATGCCATAATTATTGACCTCCTATTATCCCATTTCAACTGAAACTATATCAAAGTAGATAAGAAAAGGCAAGATATATTTTATTATTTGGATCTAAAATTATCCAGTTTTCTGGGGACGATAGGGGACTTTATACAGCCTTCTCATACAATAGGAGCAATAAGGAAGCATACGGTTGCTTACATGATTACGGCGAAATACAACTTTGGACATATCGTTGTGCTCGTGTCCACATGAACGGCATTTTTCAATCAATTCCAATCAACTCCTAAAACAATTTTGCAAAATTTGTGTTCTTGGGCACAAACCCCCCGTTTGTATGTGCATTCCTAGTATTATACAAAATTATAAATATTAAACATTTCATTAAGCATTTCTTATAAAATATTAAACATCTTGCAAATCAAATTTCTCCATACGACGCTCTTTAAAGCCCACAATTTTCTTAACCCCAAGTTCATTCAACCATTGACAGGCTTCTTTAATATCTCGGCCTACATATGGAGCAGCGTGGGCATCAGATCCAAGAGTAAAAAGGATCTCCATACGACTCGCTAATTCCACCAGTTTGTATTCCGGGTAAAATTCTTGGACAGGTTTATAACGTCCATTGGTGTTGATTTCCAATACCAAGTCACAGTCCTTGACCGCCTCCAAAGCTCTGGCTGCCAACACTCGGACATCGGTACGAGGCCGAACTTTATAAATCTTTATGAGATCAAGATGCCCGATAATATCAAATAAACCGCTGGCTGCGGCTTTTTCCACCAGGCGGAAATAAGCCCGATAAAGATCATCAGCTTCCCATTGCCAGTGCTTGGGCTCTTCTTCCGAAAAATCAAAACACCAATCCCCGATTTGATGTACCGAACCAATTATATAATCAAAAGGATAAGAATTAATCATTTTATTAATTTCCTCTTCTTTTCCTTCCCTGTAATCTACTTCCAATCCCACTCTAACCTGTAATTGCGGATAATCTTTAGCCCTTTTCCTTATCAACTCGAAATTTAAATTTTCCCAATATGTATCATGGTCCGCAAAGCCGATTTGTTTAAGCCCCAGGGCTTGGGCCCTGTCAAGAAATTCCCCGATATTTTCCGGAGTGGCTTCCCGGTCCAGATGTCCCAATAAATGCACATGCAAATCCAACATATTTTATCTCCTTAAAAACTGTTTTTTTACAAAGTCATAGACAAGTTAGTAACACAAAGCAGCGTCTATTAAGTTTTTCTTCAAGAATATGAATATATTTTACATCTAAAGGAAACACTTTTAATAGTCTAAGGTTTTCCAATTTTATCCCCACTCCTCTCTTTTTTAAATTTGCGGCTGCAAGCCGCAATTTTTTTTTGGGGGAAACCAAAAAGGAATTTATTTTCCGGTCTTTGTATAATTGCCCTTTAATAGAATTAATTAACCGGCCCGATTTTTGCAGCCGGTTAAATATCTATTATAGGAGCATTTTGGCAATGCTTAAAGCCATTTTAATTACTTTTTACGGTTTAGCTCTCCTTTTGGCCGGAATGTTTGTACTTAGAGAGGGGTTAAAAAAATACGCCGGATCCCATTTTCAAAAAACTGTTCAAGAATTGACCGCTACTCCCGCCAAAGGGTTATTAAGCGGGTTGTTGGCGACCGTCTTTCTGCAATCGAGCACAGCTTTGACCGTCATGGCCGTATCCTTTGTCGATGCCGGGCTGGTACCCTTTGAACATACCCTGGCTTTAATTCTGGGAAGCAATATCGGGTCCACTGTAACTCCTCAACTTTTAGCCTTCCCTCTGGCCGAATTCTCAGTCTGGCTTATCAGTATTGGCTTTGGCGGTCTCTTTATTATTAAAGCCCGCATTAGGTTTTTGTTTCTGTCCTTAGCCGGAATAGGTACCATGTTCTTTTCTCTTTCGCTGTTGGAAAAAGGAATGACTCCCATAACCGCCACGCCATGGTGCCTGTACTGGTTGAGCCAGCTCCATAATAATTATATTTATTGTATTACGGCAGGTACCTTACTTTCCGCCCTATTGCATTCCTCAAGCGCGACCATCGGTATAGCCATGGTCTTGGCTGAAAAAGGCTGGCTAAGTTTGCCCGCCTCCTTCGCTTTTATTCTGGGAGCCAATATTGGAACTTGCTTTACGGCACTCCTGGTTTCCATATTTGCTTCCCGAGCCGCCCAAAAAGTAGCCATTTTCCATATGCTGGCCAATGTTTTCGGGGTCCTGGTCTTTTATCCGTTTATTACAGCTAGTGGTGGGATAATGGTGTTATTGGGAGAGGGCCCCAGCCGTCAAATAGCCAATGCTCACACCATCTTTAACATGGTGGCCTCTCTTATGCTTCTGCCGCTTTTACCCGCAGCAACCCGGCTCTTAAACAGATTAAGATGATACATTCCACTTCAGCTTTTCCACCTTCAAGATACCTTTGTCTCGATATATCTCCAATTGCTGGGAACTTTCATCAATTCTGACCACTTGTTTTCCACAGTGAAACACCACATTGGCATGACAAAAGTCTATTTTTATCCGACTGTTTTTTTCCGCCCGTACCGTTGTAGCGCTTATGGAGGAGCCTCCCAGTTCGCGAATATATATATCACCGTTGCAATACAATTCTCCGCCGCGAAATACGCCTGTTACCTTGGTATTGCCTTGAACCCTTATATTGGAGTTATATACTCCCCTGCTGCAGCTAAAATCCCCTGCACAATTTATTTCCGAATTTTGAACGTAACTGGTCTCACAAAGAACATTGGAAGGAACAACATCTTCTTTGGTGGCCAGAAAACTCTCAATAATTTTAAAGGCGTTTTTTAAATAAATAAGATTTGTTAAATTCAAAGGACCTGCACCCAGGCAAAAATGCCTAAGGGTATCAACGGCAATCCTTAGTTCCTTCGTAATAATTCCCGGGTCGTTATTACTCATCAATTTGTCGATCTCTTGGATCTTTTTAGGCAACTGAGGGAAATTTTTTTCCAGTACCACCTTTAACAGTGACCCCACAGGAATTCGGCTGGAAGCTTCCTGGAGTCTTTCCACCTGAGCAAGACAGAGCTCAAGTTCTTCTGCAATTTCCTGCATTTCTTTAAAAAGTCGAGAACGAAAAACATGTTTTTCGCCGACAATTATTTTGCTGGCAATAACGTTTTTTATTATTTGCAAACCGGCTTCCGCTTTGAGTTCGGCACCGGAAATGGAGCCTCCGATTTGAATTTTACCGCCGGAGTAGATGTGAAGTCCCTCGTTTACATTGCCGATTATAACAACATCACCCGGGAAATCGACGCTTCCGGTTGATAAATCCACATCTTTGGCAATATACACTTCCTCCACCAAATAAACATAAGTATCCAAACGTACCGGTATACCGTCGCATGAAGCTCTTAATTCCAAACCATCTTCTGAAATGTATACATTCTTTTTTTGCTTGAAACTAAAATCTTTAAGCTTGTCCACAGGGATGGGCTGACCAAAGATGTTGGTACCGGGAACGCCTTCTTGACCCGGTATTTTTTTGGCCAAAAGCTCATCTTTCTTACAGACTCTCAACTTACAGGCAAAATAATCTATTTTTCCGTTCTTTTGTTGGTTGTTTTCCAAAGGCTTACCCACATAATCAACAAGTTGAGCATGTTTAGGCTGGATGGGAGGTGTAGCCTCGGCAACCAGGATATTCATAGAATCCCTCACAGCCAAAATTTTTTCCCAAATATCCGGTTTAATTCCATGGACTATACCTTTCTCAGTCAACTGTTTAAAAAAATCTTCTTTGCGAGGTTTTTCCTCGCTGTCAGGCATATCCAGCCATGTTACCCAGTTTTCCAGTTCAAAACATTCCGTTTCGAAAACAACCTCGTCAAGCTTAAATCTGCCTACAGGCCGGCGCTGCACTTTGACAAAAGCCTTGCTTCCGTCAGGCCAAACCTGTAGTTCCCATTGAAGCCCAGAGAAATTAGCTGCAGGGAAAAATTCAAACCTATCTCCTGCTTGGACCATAAGTGCAGAGAGAACTTCTTCCCCGTTATAAAGCAGTTTGCCTGCGGCGGGAAACGGTATTACCGTTTTTACCGTCGGACCTACAAGGATTGTATACTTTGTCCCATCCCAAGTAACCAAAGTTTTTTCCGGTTGCATGTTATTTTCCTCTTTTCTCCCTTGCATTGCTATACCCCCACCCAGACTTAAAAAAAGAGAAAAGAAAAATTTAGTTTTATAGGCCTTTAGTCCTAATCAAATATTGCTCTAGTCCTAATGAATAAAGTTGTTAAATAATTAATCTCTTATCTTTGCCGTTTTTTGCCTATTTAAAATAAAAAAAAATATGTAGTATTTTCATAAAACGACATATTTTAATTCTATTCTAATCATATTCTTAAATTTTGTCTATACAATTTTCTCATGTTTTGTATATACAATCTGTTTATCCCCGACTCCCAACGGCACATTGTTTTTAATCTAGTCGGTGTGGAATTCAGGATTTGTATTCGCATCAACGCCAGAATCAGAGTCGGCATCTGAACCGGGATTAGGGTAAGAATCCGGATTTTTATCGGGAGAATCGGTGATAGGCCCAGGCTCAGTATCATCGCCGGATCCAGGGTCAGGATCCGAATTGGGGTCGGAACCAGAATTGGGGTCGGAGTCCGTATTGGGATCAGTACCTGTATCAGAGCCGGGATCATCACCGGGGGATTTAGAATCGGAATCCCCGTCGCCGGTTTGTTCTTCATAGCCAGTAGAAGCTTCTCCATTTGGATCCTTTGAACTTCCGGGAACAGTAATGTGCGCTCTTATTTCCGGGTCAAGCAAATCTATGACTTTATTGTCTATTACGACGTCAGTGGTTATACCCATTAGAAGATTACGGGCCACTTTTTTGGCTGTATCCCTATTAACCTCCCAATAGCTTAAATAATCTAGATATAGACCGTATCCGGGCAAGGTTTGTGTTACAATATTGGAGCTGTCAAAATAAGCCGCGGCTTTACTTAGCCTTAAAATATCGGCAAGTTTTAAATTAGTCTCCACCGCATTCATTAATTGCGGGATTAACTTGGGCAACTTGGTTATAGTACTGGGTTGAAGTATTTCCTTAGCCATGGCAGTCAGCACTTTTTGCTGTCTGGCGGTTCTGCCTATATCAGCAGTATTATCCCCGCGCCAACGGGCATAACCTAAAGCTTGACTGCCGTTCAAGCGCTGTAAGCCGGCTTTTAAATCGATATAACCGTCCGTTTTATCTCCGGTCTCCTTATACATATCCCTTTCCACATAAATTGTAATGCCGCCCAAGGTATCTATTATGTCTTTAAATCCTTCAAAATTGGTCAAGACATAACCGTCCAATTCAATACCGATCAATTCTGATACTATGTTTTGCAATTCCTCAACACCCCTAAGCATAGGAACGGCATTGATCTTGACAAAACCATTGGACCCCGAGACGGTTACTCTGGTATCGCGAGGAATGGACAATAAAGATATTAGTTTAGTTTCGGGATCGAAACTGGCTACGATAATGGAGTCGGCATTATAAGAATTGTCCCCTGGCCTTTTATCGGCACCGATTAATAAAAAACTTACTCTTTTATTTAAACTGGGAGCAATATCGGAGTTATTGTCGGTTATTAAACTATTTCCGTTATCCTCAGGGACGTCAGAGCCCATAAAGATATAAGCAAAAGCAGCGGTCCCGGTTATTATCCCTAATAAAATTACTGCTACTACAATCAATACCTTGCCTATTTTGCGTTTCTTAGTCAATTATGTCCACCCCGGTCAACTTTTATATCTTTAATCTTCTCACAGAAACGTCAAATTTCATTAATAATAAATTATAAATTACATTATAGCACCTGCGATTTTGCCCTTCAATTTCTTAATTTACAGCTTTCCCGTTTAATACGCTTGAATCGATTGAAAAATCACTTGCAGCAAGTTCCATAATTAATATCGATAATTATCTTGTGAGTTATTATGTGCTTCCGGCCATTGTTTAAGCCTGGAAACAATTATATCTTCATCCCCGGGCAATAGGGTGCGGGGGTCAATCACTACTTTCTCCTTATACAACCTGGTTAAGATGGGAATACGACCTTGACGCAAGAAATTCTCCAAATCCCGACATGATCTTTCCTTTGGTTTAACAGCACAAACAGCAGTAGGCAGCTCAGCCATAGGGAAAGCTCCCCCTCCGACGCAAGAAAAAGCGGGCATAACTTCTGCCTCTAAATTTATTATGTCGTCAATTCTATCTTTAATCTTACGGGCTTCAACAAATAATTCTTCTTGTTTTTTGGCAATCATTCTCCAGATAGGGATTTTGGTTATATCTTTTTGTCGGTATAACTGCAAGGTGGCAACCAAAGCTGCCAGGGTTAACTTATCGACACGCAAAGCCCTGGTCAATTGATTGGCTTTTAACTGCTCTATAAGCTGAGCTTTACCGACAATGATGCCAACCTGGGGCCCGCCAAGTAATTTATCGCCGCTGAAAGTAACTAAGGAGGCTCCGGCCTTTACTGCCTCTTGAACCGTAGGTTCTTCTGGCAGCCCATATTCACTGCCATCGATAAGACTGCCGCTGCCAAGATCCTTCACAACCGGTATGCCCGTTTCTTTTCCCAATTCAACCAGTTCTTGCAAAGGCACGGAATGAGTAAAACCCTGAATCCTATAGTTACTGGTGTGAACTTTAAGCAGCAGGGCTGTTTCGCTGTTTATAGCTTCCTTATAA
>Ga0134094_1000489_pt1 | contig 47581 bp, 65 predicted proteins | sample 5_1taG_FD_94458 | JGI IMG/M metagenome (GOLD analysis project Ga0134094, IMG submission 94458) | Switchgrass degrading microbial communities from high solid loading bioreactors in New Hampshire, USA - 5_19_20_110_A1 metaG | ecosystem: Engineered > Bioreactor > Semi-continuous > Anaerobic >... | reverse complement strand
TAGTACGAGCGAGTCCAGAGCGAGGGCAAGCGGCTCTTGAGATGCGGAAACTCTTTCCGCAGTTGGTGGCTGGTCGAACCTTTCAGCCTGTACATAATCTGGCTAATTGCCAGCGTTGGCGGGAACGAGGCGAACAGGTGTACGTGGTCTGGCATCACCACCAGGTCAAGCACCTCACCGTCAAGCTCCCGGACGTATTCGGGCAGCAACTCGGTAAGGCGCGCGCCAACAGCACCCTCCAAGACTGGACGCCGATATTTCGGACACCAGACGAGGTGGTAGTTAATGTTGTAGGTTGCGTGCCGGGTTTGTTTGCTCATAGCAATCTAATTATATCACGGGAAGGGAAAGGAGGCAAGCGCCATTCCCCACCGGGCTAAAGCCCGGTGTCCCCTGGCGCAATTTCTATGGCCAGCCTGACCGGGGAAGAGCGTGAGGAGCTGCGGGCACGGTGGCGAGCACGGAATCGTAATCGTTGACATCTCGACTCGATCCATGTAATATTTAGTTGACCGTCAGAAAGCGGAACCAGCCGCCGGGTCAGTCCTTAGGAGGACTGTCTCGGCGGCTCTTTTATTTAAGCGTTTCCACAGAAACGGAGGCACCCATGATCTCTCTCTTTGGTGAAATGTCCCCCCTGCTGATCCTGGCGATCATCGCCGGGCTCGTCGAGTTCGCCAAGAAACTCGGCGTCACGGGCAATGGATCGCTGATCATGTCCCTGGTCCTGGGCGTGGTCTTCGGGATCATCTTCCAGTTGATGGAGTTGTTCCCCGTGATCTCGCCCTGGGTACAGGTCGTGTTCTTCGGCCTGCTCTTCGGCCTGGCCGCCAGCGGGCTCTATGACTTAGGCAAGAAGTTCACCGGGACGATTGACATTCGAGGATAACCCCGGTGAAGCCACAGAGCCGCACCATCGTCGTGATCGCTGTCGTTCTGATACTGGCGGCTGCTGTACCAACAATCGTGGTGAGGGCCGCCAGTTGGGTGATGGACCCGGTTCGTGACCGGTTTCTGAACTGGACTGTCATCGCCGCTATCGCTTCTCCACTGCTTGGCCTCATTGGCGGCCTGATAGGTCACTTACTCACGTACCGTCACCAGCAGGAAAAGCTCGACAAGGAAACCGACCTGGCGGCGAAAAAGACCGACCTGGACAGGCTGGAGCTGCTAATCGAACGCCAGGCCCAGGAGCTCGACCGGCTGACGGCTGAGCGGGAGCGCAGCCAGGTCAGTTACCACCGCCTGGCTGCCGAACTCGAGAAGGAACGGGAAAAGCGCCGGGCCCTGGCGGAGCGTGTGTCGAAGTTCGAAGACCTGTGCGCCGACAAAGATCGGGAAATCGAAGTGCTGCGCCAGGAAGTGGCCAACAAAGAAGATCGCATTGCTGATCTGACTCGTGAAGTTGAGCGCCTGAGCGAACGGGTCGAGCAGTTGGAAGCCGAGCTCGAACAGTACAAACCCCGCCGGCGAAAGGCAAAGGATGATGGCTGAGATCTTAGGAATTGACTTCTCACGGTACCAGTACCTGTGGAACGAGGACACCGGCGAGATGCTCCGGACGATGAATTTCGAAGTCGCTGCGGCCGCCGGCGCTCGTTTTGCTGCTGGACGCGTCACCCTGGGCGAGTCCATGGACTATGCCTTTGACTACCGCGGCACATACTGCTCCCTTAAGGCCTGCCAGGCTGCCGGCATCCCCACCACGGGCTATCACGTCATCTGGCCATCTCTGACGGTCGACCGCCAGATGAGCGCCTTCTTCCGGGCGCTGGACAAGCAGTCCTTCCGCGAGGATTTTGCGGTCTGGCTGGACTGCGAGCGCAGCGACCGGCAGAGCGTATCCACCCAGACCCGGGTGATCGCCGGCGCAATCGAGTGGTTCTGGAAGCGGCGCGGTTACTTCCCCGACATATACACCAACGTCGGATATTGGGACACCAACACGGTCCACGATCCCATCTTCGACCAGTGCCAGCTCATCGTTGCCAACTACACCACCGCCAAAACCCCCCTGGTCCCCAGAGAGTGGAAGAAGCTGGGAGGGCTGGTCAAGCAGTGGAAGATCTGGCAGTTCTCGGCCGACGGCAACGGGCTGGGGGCGAAGTATGGCGCCGCTTCACGTTCGATCGATCTTAACCGGCTGAACGGCGGCGAGCCTGAGTATCGAGCGATGCTGTTCTCTGAGCCGCCGGTGCCGGTTGAACCCGAGCCGCAGCCTCCGCCGGCGGAAGTACAGCAGGTCCGAGTGCGAGCGTCGGGCCTGCGGGTGCGTTCGGCGCCGGTCATTGCGAATGAAACGATCCGCTTCGTGGCGAGCAAGGGGCAGACCTTTGAAGTGGAGCGCACGGAAGGCGACTGGGCTCAGGTGAAGCTGTGGATGCACCGGGATTATCTGGATGAGATCTAACGTGTAAGGAATTCTGCTGATGGCTGTACTGGTCCAGGACACCTTCACCGCCTCCGACTTCACGTCGTTGACTTCGCATACGCCCGACGTCGACGCTGCCGGCGGCGGCTGGCAGGTGATCCCCGGCTTGAACGGCAGCCTCACCATCCATACCGGATTCGCCGTTGCCCTCGGCGCCAGCAACGCCCAGCAGTTTGGTAACTACATCGAAGTCGGCACGCCAAATATCAAGGCGACCTGGACTGTCGTACTTCCGAACGCCAACGTTGTCTACCCCAGCCGGTTCGTCTTCCGCTACGTTGACGCCGACAATTATCTGGCGGTCGACTCTTACCCGACTGCGAACGCGTTTTTCCTTGTGACGGTAAAGAACGGCGCTGCGAGCCTGGTGCCAGTAAACGATTATCTGCCCGGTGCCGGCGTGCAGGGTCTGCCAATTGCGACATCAGCTGGCGCGGTCCTGACCAATGTCACTGTGATCGCGGAAGATACTGACATCACCATCCAGTATGGTGACGAAGTCCTGACCTATCACGGCATTACCGACCACCTGACCGGCACGAAGTGCGGCCTGCTCGGCGCTCACCGCTCAGCGGGTCCGACCAGTTTTGACAACTTGACCATCGAGACCGTGCCGGCGCGCACTTACGGCGATCCGCAGATCTGGCTCAGGGCTGACGAAGGCGCTTTCACCATTGCTGGCGAGCCTGCGGATGACGGCGAGCAGGTGGCACTGTGGCTGGATAAGAGCAATCGCGGCCATTCGGCCATCAATCACCTGCAGCCGGAGCGCCCGTACTTTGACGCCGACGGCTATGACGGCGCTCCGGCGATTTACTTCCCCGGCGCCGGCTCACAGAACCTGCAGTATGCGCTGCCGGCGTCGAAAGATGACGGCCTGACCGTCTTTCTGCTGCTCAAAGTACCTTCGGGTGCTGTGACCAGCAATCACAACGACCCTATGCGGCTCACGACCAGGCCGACCGGCGATGGTTCATCCCCGACCGGCGGCGGCAACAACGATGACCGCTTCATGTTCGCCTACTACGCCGAGGACAATAACCGCGCCCGGCTGCGCAACATGGAAGATGGCAGCTTTATCGTTGACTACCTGTCCGATCTGTCGGACGACGACGAATGGCACCTGGTCTCGTGGTCGTGGGACTTCAACAGCGGCAGCGTTATCATCCGCGTGGACGGCGAAACTGTGCACACGCAGTCGAGCCTGCCGCCTCCGGACGCCGACTACGCATGGGGCGGGATTGGCTCGGCACTCGGCGGGGCGTACGCCATTGAGTGCTGGATCCGGGAGTTTCGCGGCTATGCCTACGGCATGGACGCCTCGCAGATGGAGGCCGTCGAAGCGCAGATCATCGCCGGTGTCGAACCGTCCGTATACACTCTGACTGCAGATCCTGGTTCGTTCAGTCTGTCCGGTCAGGCAGCGGGATTGATCGCTTCTCGTTTGCTTCCTGCTTCGGCTGGGTCTTACGCAATCACAGGTCAGGCGGCCGGAATGTCAAGATCCAGGTCGCTTCCAGCTTCGACCGGGTCTTTCTCGATCGCTGGCCAGGCAGCCGCTCTACTGGCGTCCCGGGTGCTGCCGGCAGCCGTGGGACAGTATGCGATCACCGGTCAGGCAGCGAGCCTGCTGCGCAGCTTGCGCCTGCCGGCCTCGGCCGGATCGTTCGCTATCAGCGGGCAGGCAGCGGGGATGATTGCGTCCCGCCTCCTTCCTGCAGCTGCCGGCGTCTTCCACATTTCCGGGCAGAGCGCCGGCTTCACAGCTTCCCATATCCTGCAGGCCTCGCCAGGCAGTTACGCTGTCGCCGGCCAGGCTGCAGGCCTGACCGCGCACCGGGTGCTGGTTGCTGCTGTGGGGCATTTCACCCTCACCGGTTTCGCAGCGGATCTATGGGTCGAGTCAGCGGCCAGCCGCACCCTGGTGGCCAGTGCTGGCGTGTTCATCATCACAGGCCAGCCGGCAGGACTGACTACCAACAGGCAGCTCCAGGCTGCGGGTGGATCCTTTGCCATGACGGGCATGCCTGCCGGGCTCGCTCTCACCCGCCGTATCGAGACCGATCCCGGCGTCATCAACATCACCGGGCAGGCGGCTGCTCTCACCGTCGGCCGCCTGCTGGTGGCGCTCGCCGGCAGCTTTGCCCTGCGAGGCTTCCCGGCCGATCTCCGGTACTCGGGCGAAGCCGTGGCTGACAGCTTGACGCTTGCGGAAAGCATGGAGTGGAGCCTGGCGCTTGCGGAATCGCAATCCTGGGCACTTACGATCATTGAAGGAGTGAACGATGGCTAGTTTTCAGAAGTTCGATGCTTTTCCGGAGGCGGTGGCAGAAGGTAAGCACGACCTCGGCGCCGACCAGCTCGCCGTGGCGCTCACCAACACCGCTCCGCAGGCCAGCGACTCGGTGCTGGCGGACATCACGGAGGTCTCCTATACCGGTCTGTCCAGCCGCAACCTGACCACGACGAGCAGCTCGCAGACATCGGGCCTGTACAAACTGGTGGTGGCAGATCTCACGCTGACAGCGTCCGGAGATGTTGGCCCGTTCCGCTACGCCGTGATCTACAATGACACGGCGACATCCGATGACCTGATCGGTTTCTACGACTACGGCGAATCAATCACGCTGCACGCCGGCGAAGAATTCAAGATGGACTTCGACGGCACAGCCGGCCTGCTGCAGATCGAAATGCAGTAAGGAGGACACGATGCGAACGGAAGAACAGATCGTTGCCGAACTGTGGGCAGCGAAAGCTGCTTATCATGAAAGCGCCCAAACGCTGCCGAGGGCAGAGAGCCGTGCGCTGGCCCACCGGGTGAAGGAATTGACCAGGGAGCTGTCCGACTTCATCACTGAGAGCGCTGTCGACTGCCCGAACTGCGGTAACCGGCCGCATGGGATCCACCAGGTCGGGTATTACGAGATCGGCTGCCTGTACTGCACGAACGAAGAAGGTGAGCCAATCCGTTCCCGCGGCTTCACTCGCAATCAGGCCGTTCTAGCCTGGAACGCCGGCGAGTATTTCACTCGTAAGGATAAGTGATGCCCAACGTCTACGACATTGGCGATCGTGTGACGATCACCGGCACCTTCAAGGATCATGGCGTTAACGCCAGCCCGCCGAAGGTACGTGTGTGGGTCAAGGATCCATCCGGGATCAAAACCACCTACATTTATCCTGACGATCCGGAGGTAGTGAAAGTGGCCGAGGGTGTGTTTGAGTTCAGCATCTACGCAGCCATGTCTGGCCGCTACTACTACCGGATGGACGACAATGAAGTGAACGTCGCAGAAGAAGGTTTCTTCGATGTACGTAGAAGTCAGTTAGTGTGATGACCGACATATCTGGACCGACCCTGGAGATCTCCATTACCACTACCCAACTGATTCGCGCCGGCGATCTCTGGAGCATCCTCCAGCAGGCAAGCGAAGCCGGCGATGTGCGTGTGAAGGTGGACTGGAACGGGATCAACGCCCGGGCCTGGGACCAGTCGTTTGTACCCTGGCAGAGACCGGAGCATGAACTATAAGCAGCGCGCTTTCGTCGAGGAGTACCTTCAGTGCTGGAACGCAGCTGAAGCGGCTCGCCGCGCTGGTTATTCCGAGAAAACAGCCAGAAGCAGCGGCAGCCGGCTCCTGGGCCTCCCATACATCCAGGAAGAAATTCAGCGCCGGATCGCTGAGAAAGCGATGTCCGCTGACGAGATCCTGCTGCGCCTCGCCAAGATGGGCCGTGGTGACATCCGGGAGCTCTTCAAGATCCAGGAGCGCTGGACAAGGTGGCCAGCTCCATCCGAAGAGATCATCGACGAGGAGATCCGCATCGAAGAAGGTCCAAACGGGGAGGATGTGGAAGTCGTTTATTACCTGGTGAGAAAGGTGGTCTTCGATGCCGAGGCGATGGTGGATCCAAAGCGCAGCTGGATGGTGAAGAAGTTCAGTGACTCACCAAAGAGCGGCTTCGGTGTGGAGATCTACGATGCAAAGGATGCGCTGATCCAGCTTGGACGGGTCCATGGACTGTTCACCGATCGCCAGGAGGTGACCGGCAAAGACGGCGGGCCGGTAGATATGAGAATTAACGATGGAGAATATCATCGAGCAATATCTACACTCGCTGCTGCCATCCGAGAAAGCCTTTCTGGAGCGAGTGCAAAACCGCACAGCACTGTGGATACCGCAGAGCAAGCCACAGTGGCTGGCGTTCCTGACGAGGGCAGATGAGCTTTTCTACGGCGGCGCAGCAGGCGGCGGCAAGACCGATCTGGTCATCGGGCTGGCGGTGGAATGTCACCAGCACTCTGCCATCTTCCGCCGTGTATACCCCAATCTCCAGGGTATTATGCGCCGTGCACGAGAGATTATTGGTACGCACGGCAAAGAGAACAAGACTGATAAGATCTGGACTTTTCCGGACGGCCGCACCATCGAGTTTGGTGCGGTGCAGTTCGAAGACGACAAGAAGAACTGGCAGGGCCGGCCGCATGACCTCAAAGCCTTCGACGAAATCACGGAGTTCTCGGAGTCGCAATACGAGTTTATCTGCGGCTGGAACCGCACGACCGATCCGGGCCAGCGTGTTCGTGTCATTGCGACTGGCAACCCGCCACTCGACGAGTCTGGCTCCTGGGTGGTCAAACGCTGGGGCGCCTGGCTGGATCCAGCACATCCGAACCCGGCAAAGCCCGGTGAACTGCGCTGGTATGCGACGGTCAAAGGGCAGGAGCGAGAGTTCCCGAATGGGGACCCGGTGGAGATCGATGGAGAGACGATCTACCCGCGTTCCAGAACATTCATCCCTGCCCGGCTCGAGGACAACGTCTATCTGGCCAGTGATCAGCGCTATCGCTCCGTCATCCAGTCGCTGCCTGAACCGCTGCGCTCGATGCTGCTCAACGGCGACTTCCATGCCGCAAGCCGGCCAGATCCCTTTCAGGTCATTCCGACCGAATGGGTCAGGGCAGCGCAGCGCCGGTGGATGGAGCGGCCCCGGCCGGATGTGCCGCTCACTGCTGTCGGGATCGATGCCGTCCGTGGTGGAGATGACAAGATGACCCTCGCCAGGCGCTATGACAACTGGTACGACGATGTTAAGAAGTGGCCAGGCGTACAGGTCCCGGACGGCGCCACGGCGGCAACGCTCGTGCACAGCGAGCTCGGCGATGAAGAACCGGGATACGTCAATGTCGATGTCATCGGTGTTGGATCCAGCACCTTTGACCACCTGAAGATCATTTATCCTAGTGTCATCCCGGTGAACGTCTCGGAAAGCTCTGACTACCGGGACAGATCGGGCAAGTTGAAGATGCGCAATCTGCGAGCGGAGATGCACTGGCGCATGCGGGATGCTCTGGATCCCATCCACGGCGATGACATTGCGCTCCCAAATGATCCTGAAGTTCTGGCCGATCTGTGCGCTGCCAGGTACAAGGTGACTTCCGCCGGCGTGCAGATCGAGGACAAGGAAGAGATCAAGGCCCGCATCGGCCGCAGTCCGGACGTTGGGGAGGCGATCATGCTGGCCAACTTGCCGGGAAAGACGAAAGTCGATTGGGACGACCTCCAGGGCCTGGGTCGCATTGAAGACTATCAGAACAGGTGGACGTAATGAGCGATCAACCATCAAAATGGGGTGAGATCGGCACCCCCGGGATCGAGAGCTGGGGCGGGTGGGTCCGAGAAGCCTATCATTCGCAGCTCTACTGGCCAGAAGTTGCACCGCTGTACTCGCGCATCTGGCGCAGCGATCCCGAGGTGACCGTTGTCAGGCACTTCTTTGATTCTTTGTCCGGAAATCTGGAGATCCGCTGGGAGTTGCCGACCCACATCGGCAGCCGCGAGCTGGATAAACCAACCGACGACGACCTGCGAGCGCTCGATTTCGCCTACGAGGTGAGCGAAGATATCGAAGGCGGGATCGGAGAATGGCTGAACTCCTGCATGACCCGCGTCCCATTTTTCGGATGGGGCTGGTGGGAAGCTGTGCCCGGGCTGCGCAAAAAGGACTGGCAGCCGCCTGGTGATGATGACTGGCGATCCAGTTTCGACGACGGTCTGATCGGGTTCCGCCGGCTGGCATTCCGTCACTACAGCTCGCTGTACCGCTGGGATATCGATGACGCCACGGGGCGGCTGCGGGGCATGGAACAGCACGATCCGCCGAACCCGATCCGAAAAATCCCGCTGGACCGCAGTCTCCATATCACGTATGGAGACAATGACAATCCTGAAGGCCTGGCCACACTGGAGGCGATCTGGCGGCTTGAGCGGCTGAAGTATGGCCTGGAGATCGTCCAGGGCATCGGCTACGAACACTCGGCCGGGCACCTGTCCATTACCGTGGAAGATGCGGAGTTTGACAAGGCGCAGGTCCGGGAGGCTGCCCGGATGATCATGACCGCTCAGGAAGGCAATTACGCAGCCTGGCCGAAAGGCGTGAAAGGTGAAATCATTGATGTTCCTTTCGGAAGCGCCGATCCCATTCTCGCCGCTATCAAATATTACGGTATTCTAAAGTTGTCCGTGTTTGGGATGCAGTGGGTGGCGCTGTCGGCCACAACCGGAACGGGCAGCTATTCGGCCATGCAGGACTCGTCAAGTATGGCGCTCCTGATCTTCAACAACATGGCCAGCCAGTTCGTCCGCCAGGCGGACAAGCAGATCGGGAAGCGGCTCTTCGAGTACAACCGGACGGCTTTCCCCAATCTGACCCGCCGGCCGGTGATGAAGGTTTCGAAAGTCGACAAAATCATTCCGCTGCCTGAGCTGGCGTCGTTCCTGAACGCCATCAGCGCCATTTTGCCGCTCGGCCGGGATGACATCATCGCCATCCGCAGCAAGTCCGGCTTCCTGCCCGAGACGCCGGCGGAAGAGCAGAGCCAGGCCGCTGTGGAACCGGAGCCCGAACCGGAAGAAAGCCCGGAGGCAGCAGAAGACGCGGCGGAGGAAAACATGGAGCCTGACGGAACACCTGATAATGGAGAGCTGGCAGCTCCTCCGAACGTGACCCGGGACGGCGTGATGGTCGCCTTCCCGCTCAGCAGGTCCGTGGCCATGAAGCTGGCGCAGTCGGAGAAGACGATCCCGGCCGCTACGAGCATCCTGGCGCCGGCCGAACTGCATATCACGTTGGCGTTTCTAGGCCGGGTGAATGAGCAGGAACTGGAGTTCGACGATCTGCTGGAGGTCGTGGAGAAGTTTGCGTCCGGGGCGTCAGAAGTATCTGGCGTCTACCGCCAGGTGAAGCGCTTCCACAATCCGGACTCGGGATACGGTGACGCCATTTATGCGGCGTTCGAGTCGGACACGATCAAACGCTTCCGATCGAAGCTCGCTCGAATGCTGAAGCGCAAAGGTTTCACCCTGAGCCCCCGGCCTTTTGTCCCGCACACCACCCTGGCCTATGTCCCCAGCGACGCCGGAAATGTCAAGGTCGAGATCCCTGAAACCGAGGCTACCTTTAATTCTCTACTCGTGGTATGGGGAGCGGAGACCAGGATCGTGAAGCTCTCCGGAGAGGCAAACCTGGCCCGCCGGCCGTTCGTTGTGGAGCCCGAGGAGCAGCCGGATGACGTCGGCCATTACGCTAACGTGGATGAAGGCGACCTGGAGAGTGCAGTGAGAGCATTCGAACGGTGGGCTGAGAAGAATGCACCGCAGTATGCCAGGATCCTGCGGGCACAGGTGGAGGAGGAGAGCGATGAGCAGAATAACGATTGAAATTAACGCATCCCACCCGGAATTTCGAGCTCTGGGTGATGAAGTGAGGTATCGGATTTATCTGGATGGCCAGGACATCACGGATAAGGTTTACAAAGTCGAGATCGAGCTGGATGCGCCAGGTACACACCCCACCGGGTGGAGTGTTGTTCGAATCTCGGTGATCGGACGCAGGCAGCCTGTTGTGGCGAGATTAGGGCAGATTGAGTTCGATAACATTGAACATCTGCTCAAGGAAAGCGCGAACGATAATGAGCCCATCATATGGGGACCGGCTAACATATTCGAGGTCCGAGATAAGACCCGCGGCAGCAACCCGTTTGAAGGTTGATGATGATCACGAGCTGCAGCACTTCATTCAAAGGTGGATCGAGATCGATACCAGTGAACCTGAAGCGGCTCCCACGCTGGCCGGAAACCTTTCGAAAGAATTCTGGTGCTGGTATTACGACACCTCTAAGGAAGGCAGTCCGTGATCGTCCGTGATCTGCTAAAGCAGCGCATTGTCGAACTGGCCGAGCGAGTCGGATTCACCTTCGAGCGCAGGACTGGCCGCTACCGGAACAACGCCACCGGCCGCTTCGTCGCGGAAAGGACACTGCGGGGCCTGGCCGAGAAGTTCAGCGATTTCACCGCTCAGAACATGCGCCGGCACACAGAGCGGTTTATCGCCGGCGAGATCGATCTCCCGACCTGGCAGGACCGAATCGCTAAGGAACTGCGCAACAGCTACCTGGTCAGTACCCAGATCGGGCGGGGCGGAAAGAATGCCATGACACCGGCTGACTACGGCCGGATCGGCGGCCGGTTGCGCTTCGAGTACCGGAAGCTCAATCAGTTTGCCCTGGAGATCAAGGCCGGAATGCTTACGGATGCGCAGATCCTGGCCCGGGTGCAGCTCTACGCTCCTGGGGCTCGCACCGCATACTATGACGGTCTGACAGCGGCGATGAAGGACGCAGAGCTCACGGAGGAACGGCGTGTGCTGAACCCGGCCGAGCACTGTGAAGACTGCGTTGGCTACGCGAGAATGGGCTGGCAGCCGATTGGAACACTTCCACCACCAGGCACAATGTCGAGGTGCTTGCACAACTGCCAATGCACAATGGAGTACAGGTGATGGACGAGACGAAAGAGCAGCCAAATGCGCCGAAGGAAACTCCACGCGATATCTCTCAACATGCGGTGAGTCTGGCTCGCTTACTCGATCGCCTACCGCCAGGAAAGTACGTCATCGAGCTGGATAAACCCGAGCAGAAAGGCGGCTGGCGAACGACGGTCGCACAGCATATCATCGTCAGGGAGATGTGGAAGTGAGTGAAAACAGCTCGTTTCTAAAAGTGATCCGCAAGGTTTTCGGCTCGAGATCTAATACCAGTATATACTTTGAGCCGTGTGGATCCCACGAGACCAACCCCTTCCCGTGGCCAGTCTCATACATACCTAACCCGCGCGGCTCGCACAAAACGAATCCGTTCGGACCTCCCGGTTTATACCTGACCCGCACCAAACAGTGCGAATACTGTGGATGGCACAACGACGGAAAGAATACGACCTGCCAGGGCTGCGGAGCACCATAGAAATTGCGCCAGGGGACACCGGGCTTTAGCCCGGTGGGGAATGGCGCTTGCCTCCTTTCTGTGGTATAATCAAAGTGTCTAGGCAACATGGTGCTCCGGTTTTTTTGTTTAGCGTGCGCCCCTGTCGGCACGTGTTGCCTAGACACCAACACCGGACTTGCCGACAGGGGCGCTCCTTTTTGAGCGTATGCTGAAGACCTACCGTTATCGCCTTTATCCGACCGAGAAACAGCAGGAGACCCTCAGCGAAATCCTGTGGGTTGCCTGTTGGCTTTACAACCGCGCGTTGGAGTACAGGCGTAAGCGGTGGAACGAAAGCCGTAAATCTGTCACTTACAACGAACAGGCCGCTATGTGGCGGGATTGGCGTAATGAAGAGCCGGACGAAAATCCTTTGCGCCTGCTCAACATGAGTGCGGGTCAGCAGGTACTTCGCCGCCTGGACAGCGCCTACCGCCAATTCCTGAAAGGCAAACGGGGTAAGCCGCGTTTTCAGAAGCCTTCCCGCTTCAATTCGGTGAACTACAAGCCGGGTGACGGAGCAACCGTGAAGGCGAACCGGCTGTACGTTCAGAACGTCGGGCTTATCAAGGTACGTTGGCATAGAGCGCTGCCGGAAGGAAAGATCAAAAACATTATTGTCTTTCGAAAACCTTCCGGCTGGTACGTTCTGTTTCAGGTTGAACTTCCAGAAAAGCCGGTAGAGAAATCCGCCAACCCACCCGTTGGGGTGGATATGGGCATCTCTCATGCCCTCGCCATTTCGGATGGAACGTTCTTTGACAGCCCGAAATACTTGCATGCGTCGCTCCGCAAGCTGCGGGTATTGCAACGCTCCCTGTCCCGTAAAAAGAAGGGCGGTAAGAATTGGCGTAAAACCGCCCGACAGATCGCCCGCCTGCACGAACACATCGCCAACCAGCGCCGGGATTGGTGGCACAAAACCACCCGAAAACTGGTTGACACCTACGGCACAATTGTGCTGGAAGATTTGTCGCTCAACTTCATGCTTCAAAACGGTCATCTCTCCCGCGCCGCGCATGACATCGGTTTGGGGATGTTCCAAAATTTGCTCACATACAAGGCGATCGGGGCCGGATGTGAAGTGATTTTGGTCAACCCCAAAAACACCAGTCAGGCGTGTTCCAGTTGCGGGAGTATCGTTTTGAAGAACTTGAGCGTTCGTACTCATGTTTGCCCTTACTGCGGTTTGGTACTCGATAGAGATGTCAACGCTGCTTTAAACATTCTTGCGCGAGGACTTCGCGCTAGGGCGTTAACGTGTCCCGTTGGGGAGTGCGTTGCCCTAGAAGCTCCCCCGCTTTAGCGGGGAGAGTAGGTCACCCTTCTGGCCATCCTCGTGGAGCTGCGTCACCTAGCCACGATATTGGTTAAAAAGACTTGAGAAATTGTTTGCATTTCTCAAAAGATTGCGGTAATATCTAATTAGCTGGCCCGCATTGGGCCTTGCTCAACAACCGAATACTAACCGTACCTTGTCATTAGACTGGCCGGACCAATTATGGTCCGGCCTTTTTTGTTTTCTGGAGCTTGCGCATGACCGAAGAAATCCAGAGTGGATTTTTATTTGTCGACCTGGCGCTGGCCGACGGACGCCCATTCGACGGCCTGGCGGCTGGAGAGTTCATTGACATGTATGGCCGCAAGGTTTCGTTCAAGCCCGATGAGCTGGACGAATACGCGGCAAATACACAGGCAGCAATCGAAGCCACCCGTTCCGAGTCTGGCGAGCTCGTTGGCCTTCCGATCGACACCCGCAATCACGACAGAGGCGATGCGGCCGGCTGGATCGTAGGCGTGGAGCGGGAAGGCAATAAGCTGCGCTTCACCCCGAAGTGGACCGACCTGGGCCTGGATCTCATCAGCCGGGGAATTCAACGCTTTTTCTCTGCCACAGTCAACGTCGTGTCAAAGACCGTATTGGGCGGGACGCTGACCAACTGGCCGGCCACGCGGGATAAGACGGGCAAGGTCCTGCTGCGGCCGATCGAGCTCTCCATGCCGGCCCTGCTGGCGGTGGAAGAGAGCCTGAACGAACGTATTGCCCGGATCCGCAGAGCGTTTGATGCTCAGTTCGATGTGTACGAGAAGCCAGGCTACTGGGTGATTGATGTCTTCGATGACTACGTGATCGTCGAGAGCGAGCAGAAGTTTTACAAAGTCACCTTCGAGGATGACGGCGAAGAGATCACTTTTGCCGATGCCAACGATTGGACGGAAGTCAAGCGGTCATGGGTGGAGGCCGCGATGAGTGAAGTGAATAACGGCGAGCCTGGGGCCGCCGAGATTAGTGAAGATGGAGAGGCAACCATGACGACTGAACTGACCAAAGAAGAGCTGCAGTCCCTGATCGCAGAACAGGTCAAGGCGGTCCTGGGCGAACTCACTACGCCTCCCGCGAAAAACAGCGGTGGTGATAACGACAATCCCAGCGATCTGCTCGAGCTGTTCAACCTGCAGGGAGCCAGCGAAGAGGTAGTGGCTGCGATCCGCGAGACCCTGCTGGAGCAGTATGACCAGATCCAGCAGAAAGCCAAGCGGGAAGCAGCCGAGATGATCGCCAACGTACGGCGTGAGGCGAACATCTCGGAATTCTGCCAGAAGGTGACCGGCGGGACGGAGGATGCTCCCCGCGGTCTGCCGGTCAAGAGCGACGAGCTCAAGAACTTCCTGCTGAGCCTGAACCCTGACCAGCTCAAGTTTGCCACCGGCATGCTTGAGACGATCGTCAAGAGCGGGCTTGTGGAATATACCGAGCTCGGACACGGCAAGAAGACGAAAGGGACCCAGCCCCTGCCCGCAGAGATTGCTGCCCGGCTCGACAGCGGCGAGCTGAAGCTGGCAGATCTGAGCAATCCCATCCTGGCCCCCATCCTCGGGGACCTGGAACAGTACGACCTGAGCAAATGGGAGAAGTGAGACATGGCTAACATGACCTCCGACGTGCAGCGCCCGGTCCGGGTTCCGGCCGGGGGACTGACCACCCGCAAACTGAAGCTGGCCGGCTACACCAACGCCGGCAGCGGGAACACAGCCTTCACCGTCTATAAAGGCGCCATCGTTGGCTGTGATGTATCGGATACCGACGGGTACTTCCGCAATTGGGACTCTGGCATCACGACCGCGAACTCGGACATTTTTGGCGGGATCGCTGCTGAGCAGCAGAGCGTGACGAGCGCTGATACTGCCGATGGTTCCGTTGAGATCACCGTGTATGTCAACGGCGTGTGGGGCTTCCCGAAGGGCAACATCGCCATAACTGACATGGGCGCAGTCGCCTATGCGGCCGATGACGGCACGATCAGCACCGCCACCAGTGGGCTGGCAATGGGTCTCATCGTGGACGTGGACGACACCTACGCCTGGGTGGATATCGCCGACTTCGCCGGCAAAGTGTCCTCAACCACTGCCTAGCAGAAATTCAGAGGTGAACAATGATTACTCGTAAAGATATCGCTGCACACCTGGAGCGCAACATCCGGACGGGCTTTCTGCTCGGCGCAAGGGATTACCAGCCGCTGCGAAGAGCGTTTGCCGCCGAAACGACCTCCGACGGTGCGTTTGAAACCTACGCTGATATGGGCACCGTGCCCTGGCCAACCCAGAACGCCGGCAAGAAAGGCCCCGGCGGGAAGGATGCCCGCACCGGTGCGCCGGTCGTCAACAAGCTCAACGCTGGCCAGCAGGTGACCATCGTGGGGGGCGAAGAGAAGTCCCTCATCGTCTACAACCTGGACTGGGAGATCACCATCGGTGTCACCCACAACGCGATCAACGACGATCGGGCCGGCGATCTCGAGGCCTGGGCTCGAAGTGCTGCCATCAACTTCGAGCGCCATATGGACTTCGTCTGCTTCGACGCCCTGAACAACGGCGGATCCACCGCGGCTTATGGCGCCTGCTACAACGGTCTGGCGTTCTTCAATAATGCCCACGTCGACCCCGGGGCAGAGTACCAGACAGCGCAGGACAACGCCTATGCCCTGGCCCTTTCGCTGGACAACTTCGAGACGGTCAAGGTAGCTGCTGCCAAATTCCGCGATGGACGCGGTCAGCCTGTTGGTCTAAACCACAACCTGCTGATCGTCCCGCCTGATCTGGAGCGCGTCGCTGCTCAGATCGCCATGAACCGCGAGGCGTACGACACCGGCAACCGGGAAATGAACCCCTACGCGGGTTCGGTCCGGCTGCTTGTGGCTCCTGGTGGATGGCTCGACACAACTGCCTGGTTCGCGGTCGATCCGAACCTGCCGCAGAAGCCCATCAACCTGCAGATCCGCCAGCGCCCCGACCTGGTGGTCTGGGACGACTTTATGGCCGGCGATGGCGGCGTGCGCTACTACAAGTGGCATGCCCGCTATGCAGTCTTCTACGGCGACTGGAGACTGGCCGTCCAGGGCAACACCTAGGAGGTGCTGCTGTGGGAACCACAAACTTTGATGCGGTGGAAGCCGCAACCTTCACCGGCGACCTGACCGGCAACTCTGTTGGACAGCATCGCCATCCTGTCCAGACGCTGACCGCCTCCGGAGCTATCACGATCGACAGCGGCATCGTCTGCCTGGCGCACAATACCACTATCATTGCCGCCACCCTGGATGCACCGAATCCGGGCGATGAGCTGTTCATCATCAACACCTCGGCCAGCGGCACTGCGGCTCACACGGTCACGCTGCCGAATGGTGTGACCTGGGATGGGACGAACCGCGTTGCCACACTCGACGCTCCAGGCGAGGCGCTGCATGTCGTCGCTGTCTCTGCGACCCGGTTTTTCGTCATGGAGAACATCGGGTCGGTTGCATTCTCGTAGGAGAAGGCTATGCGAGCAAGAGTAAAGGCGGACTGCCGGTGGTCCTCGATCACCGCATTCGGTGGATTGGAAATGGTGCGTGACGAATGGCGCCAGGTTCCTGCCGGATGCGAAGACGAGGCCCGGCGTAATCCATACCTTGAAGTCGAAGAGCTTACTGCTGCCGGGTTGGATCGGGAAGGGGCAGGCGGCCCTCCTCCGCCTGCCCCGCCCGCCCCGGAGAACGACCCTGAGCCTAAAGGCAAAAAGGAAAAGAAATGAGAAAAGTCGGGCCCTTTTCGAGCGGCGCAGCGGCTGGGAACAATGGAGCCGCCACCGCGAACAGCACAACGGCGATCGAGCTCGCCGGTCGAGTTGCCGGCATCTATGTGAAGTACAACGACAGCCCGCCGGCAACAACCGGTGTCAAGATCGAGACGGTTGGGACGGCGCCTAACCCGCCGTCCTACACCCTGCTCGAGCTCTCGAATGCCAACACCGGCGGGTGGTTCTATCCCCATGTGGCCATCCACGACACCGCAGGGGCAGCGATCGCCGGCGAGTACGACACGCTCCTGGTCGCTGATCGCGTCAAGATCACGATCGCCGGGGCCAACGCCAACGACTCAGTGGATGTCTGGTTCATCCTGGAGTAGTCATGAGCCTTTCAGATAACGCCTATGGTTCGGTCGCCGGCGTCGCCGCGCTTGTTCCCCGGATTGCGGCCGGGGATGACTTTGTTTCTGCCAGGCAGCCGACCAGGGAACAGGTGGAAGAGTTCATCAACGAGGTCTCCGGCGTTCTGAATGTCCAGCTCGCCCAGGCTGGCTTCAAGATCCCGATCACGCAGCCGGATGCAAAGGCTGCGCTCGACATGTTCGTGAACCAGGAAGTAGCGGCGATATGCGAGGGGATCAACGGCGCCGGCCGCTTCGGGCCTACCCGCTGGCAGTCCGGATCCAGATACGCCCTGGTCCTGAAAGACGTTCAGGCTTTTATCGCCGATTACGCCACGGGCTTTAAACGACTGGGGGCCGCTCGAACGGACGATCTCGCTTCTGGAGTCTCCTTCCGGAACATGGATGAACGAGGAAACCAGACTTTCCCGCTCTTCCAGCGTTCCGGGTTCGGTGACGATCGCTTCCAGACCGATTGGGACAGGCGCTGATATGCCGATCTTACACATCACCACGCAGCCATCGTATAGAGACGTTTTCGGCCGGTTCGCAAAGGCAAATCAGCAGCTGCTCAACGATAAGCGTGAAATGCTGCGCCGTCTCGGCCGGCGCTGGGTGGAGATCGCCAGGGAAGAGGCGCCAGTCCGCAAAGGCGACTTCAGGAAGAGCATCCACTTCCGGACTTTCGAGGCTGGCCAGACGCTGGAACTGCGCGGGTATTCGGCTGAGCCGTTAGGCAGGTACATCCGGGAGGGGACTGACCCCCACGTTATTCGAGCGAGACGGGCCAAGGTGCTGCGCTTCCTGTGGCCAAACGGACCACGCTCGAGCAGCACCTTTGTGGGCTTTCATTTTTACCCCTATGTGAATCATCCGGGCACGAAGCCAAATCCCTACCACCAGCGGGCATATAGCCGCTGGCAAGCAGAAGCCGGGCGAGAGCTGCGGCGGATCACCGTGCGCTACAGGTCGGCAATCACATGAGCGAGAAGGCGGTCCAGACTGCACTGCAGGCTTTCCTGAAGGGAATGCCCGAGTTCCAGGATGACTCGGTCACGATCTGCGACTGGAGCGTGCTCGACGGGCCGGTGATCTACGCTCCTTATGCAGTGATCGAGCCGGCGAACGAATTTGAGGTGCGCTGGGAAACGTCAGAGCCGCAGAGCACCTGGAATGAGGTCGTCAACATCTATGTTCCATTCTTCGATTGGGGCGAGTCCAGAGCAGCACTGCGGGATCTGCGGGACGCGATCATCAGCCGGCTGAACGATCCGGATGCAGTGCTGGGTCTTGCGGTGCGCAGCGTCCGCAGCGGCAGTCCGATCGGAGAAGTGTACAACGGGTACATCCCCGAGGATCAACGGCCGGATGCGCTCCCGATCTTCCTGACCCAGGCGCTTCTCGTGCTCTGTGAGGAGTTTTGATATGGCAAAAGGCAAGAACAAGCTCGTGCGCTGGCTGCGAGTGTTTGTCGACGGCTACAACCTCTCCGGCGATGCCAGGAACTTCGCCAGCATGGACAACATGATGGAAGGCGTCGACCTAACTGGATGGAGCGAAGAAGTGCGCTGGGGCATTGCTGACAAACTTCGCCAGGTCGGAGTGCGCGGCTTCCAGGCGCTTCTAAACGATACAGCTCAGAGCGGCGCCCATTCCGTTCTGAAGAACCCAGGCAGCCCGATGGTTGTCTCGTTTTTGTTTGGCGGCGGTGCAGAACCAGACTTCGGGGATCCGGCGTACCTGCTCGGCAGCATACAGGTAAGCGCACCGGCAGGCCTGGACGGCCAGGCCCATGTTCTGACCGCTGATTTCCTGCCAAACGGCAGGACCAGCGTCAACCCGTTTGGTGTCGTACTGCATCCGGAGACGAACATCAACGCCACAACCCTGGGTGACAGCGTGGATAATGGCGCCGCCACATCCGGAGGATGGCACGCCAATCTGCACATCACCGCCACCAGCTCCGGCGATTACGAATTCCGTATTGAGCAGAGCGCAACCGGAGCGTTCTCGGGTGAGGAGACCACGCTGGCCACCTTCACCCTGGATGGCAGTGCAATCGGCAGCGAGGAATTGAGCGGCAGCGGAAGCGTTGCCCAACACGTGCGTTTTGTTGCAACGAAGACGGCCGGGAGCTGTACACCGGTCTGCGTATTCGCCAGGAATTAGGAGAAAGTCTCATGGCTGGAAAGAACAAGATTGAACGCGGTTTTCGTCTCCTGTGGGACGGCAAAGACCTGAGCGGCGACCTGGTACCAGGATCGGTGAGCGGCGGCGGGATGGTGCTAGATGAGGTGGACATGACCGGAGTTTCGGAGACAGTGCGCAACTACCTCGCCGGCCACGCCACGGCAGCCATCTCTGCCCGCTTCCACATGAACGATGACACCGACCGGTCCTTCGACGTGCTGGCAGGCGCTGAAGGGACCATTAAAACCATCGCCCTGCAGTACGGATCCAACGGCGCTGCTCCCACGTCGGGAGATCCCCAGTGGTCAGGCAGCTACGTGTTTCTCGGCTTCAGAGTCGTTGTGGACGGCGGGAAGATGGTGATGGAATGCTCCTGGCAGCCAGGATCTTCTACTCCGCCGGCGTGGAGCACGATCACATGAGCAAGACGAAAGAGCCGCGCAAATTCGCCTGTCCCTGGGGCGGTTATGTGCTGCTGCCTGGAACCTGGCTGGGTGAACACGCAGCCAGACGTGAAGAGGCGTTCCGGAAGGCCGAAAAGGCTAGTTTGCCAAACATCTTCGCTCGCTTTTCTGCGGCCCTAGCCGTTCTGGAGGATTGGTCGGGGATCCCTGGCATGGAGGGCAATCCAGAGAAATGGGATCTGGCCAAACTCGACTGGGGAATCATGGCCTGGCTCATTGGCCTGGTCGAGGGCGATATCGCCGGAGCGCTTGAAGTCCCAAAAGTCTTTTACTCGCCGTTGCCCGCTGGGCAGGCGGCGGAGGAGACGACGAGCAGCCCGTCTGGGAGTTCGGAGAGCGAAGCGCAGACCTCCAAATAGGAACCATTCAGGCCTGGATGGCATGGGAGCGGCATGGAGTCTTGCCTTTTTCAGGAGGCTGGCTATCCCAGCCGCTCCATTTGCTTGCGCAGTTTGAGGCGCTGCACTTGACGCAGCTGACCTATCAGATGAAGGCAGCCGGGCACATGGACAAGATGACGGCAACGCAGCGAGAGTTGCTCCGCTGGCTGGAGAAGGACGATGGCTGATCGCATCGAAGTCGATCTGATTGTCAAGGCGTTGAGCCAGGGTTTCGATAAGCTCGACAAAGAAACCCAGGGCCTTGCCAACGCGATGGACAAGCTCATCCAGAAGGAGAAGCAGTCCGCGCAGATGAAGTCTGCAAAGGAAGCCCTCGCTGGAATGAGCCAGCAGCAGAAGGACGCCTTCCAGTCGGCTCTTCAACTCTCTAAAGCGCAGAGCCAGCTTGCACAGTCACAGGAACAGGCCCGGTTCACGACTAAAGGCCTGGGGCTTACGCTTACCGACCTTAAATCCGGGCTCGATCTGGCACTGGGAGCGGCGAAGACTTTCGCCCAGATCCTCGAAACTACCTTCAACGTCGCCAAGGAAGGTGCGCAGCTCGAATTTACCGCCCAGCGCTTTGAACGTCTGGCTGAGGGGATCGGTACGACCAGCACAGCGCTGATGACCGATCTACGCATGGCCACCCGGGGCATGATCGACGACTCCCAGCTCATGGGCTCGGCTGCGGATCTTATCAGTCTTGGCCTGGCCAAAACGCACAACGAGGCCGTGAGATTGGCCAGAGTTGCAGCCGGGCTGAACATGAACATGAACCAGCTCGTGCTGACCCTGACGAACCAGACCACCATGCGGTTTGACGCTTTAGGGGTTGCGGTCGACGGGTTCGAGGAAAAGGTCAAGGCGCTCGAGCAGACAGGGCTGAGTGCAGAAGAGGCGTTTCGGGAGGCGTTTCTCCAGCAGGCGGAGGAGCAGCTCAAAAGAGTCGGCGAAGCGGCGGACTCGGCAGTCGGGCCGTACCAGCGCCTGGAAGCGGCCGTCAAGAACCAGACCGACGCGTTCAAGAGACAGGTATCTGAAGCTCTTGCGCCGCTCGTTGGACTGTTCGCGGACGTGATGGAAGGCCATACCATGCTGCGCACCGAGATTCAGGCATCAGCGTATGATCTGAAAGAGAGCGCAAAGTCCTGGGACGAGTACGCCGAGAGTGTCATGGAAGGCATCCGGCAGTCCGGATACTTCACCAAAGTCGTCGACGACCGGATCCGAGTGTTCCAGCGAGAGGGCAGCGTAACGGTAGACATCACGGATAAATTCGACCTGCTGGCACGTTCCGAGTGGGAAGCGGCGCAGGCCGCGGATGAAGTCGGTAAAAAGTCTGCCATGTCGGTCTCGCAAATACACGAGATGCGCGCCGCTACAGAAGCCGCACACGGCGCCGGCCGGAATTGGGCTGACATGCTCTACGAACAGGGCGACGCGCTGGATGAAATGCGCAAGCAAGCCGAAGAAGCGGGAAAGGCCGCGCGCAGTCTCAAAATCACGTTCGCAGAGATGACCGAACAGCGCCTTGCGGATACGCTCCTCGCCGACATCACCAAAGCCTATCAGGAGGGTCTCATCAGCGCCGAGGAGTACCGTGCCATGAGCGCCGAGGTTGCGCACACCATCGGCGGCATCCCGCTGGAGCAGATTAACGCCTCAACGGCGCTCTTTACCCTCCAGCAGGACTATCTGACCGGCAAGATAACGCTGGAAGAGTATATTACAGCCGTGCAGCGGTTCAATGAAGAACTGAACGGCATTCCCAGCACGATTTCGGTACTCATCGATTTGAAAGTGCGGGGCGACGAGGCCCTTGCATATCTCAAAGGCGGCGGAATTTACGCTGGAACACCAGCGCCAAATCCTGCCACAAACACCGGACAGTCGCGGACATCGAGACCCGGCGGCTACATACCCGGCTTTCAGACCGGCGGCTCGTTCGTCGTACCGCCGGGCTACCCGAACGACTCGTTTGTTATGCGCGTCTCGTCGGGCGAGCACGTGCAGGTGACGCCGGCGGGCAAGTCAGGCGGCGGGGGCGGCGGCGTCTACATAGAGAACCTGATTATCAGCGGCGCGGACAGTCCGGAGGCCACGGGGCACGCGGTTGTATCACGCCTGCGCAAGACTCAGGCCCGTTCGGGCATGGGTGATTACGGAGGCCGGTAGCCTATGGAATACACTGCACGGCTCGTTCACGGACCGCATACGCTCGATCTCAACGATGACACGTATTCGGTTTTTGACTTCGATTTTCCAGCGGAGCTGGTCGAACTCAGCATCTCTTCCGGGTCGAGCGCCAACAGGTACGCGGGTGGGCGCGTCACCGGGCGCAAGTTCAGCGACCGCAACTGGGCGCCGTCGATCATGATCACTGGCGCGTCCGTGCTGGAGACGTCGCTGGCGGCGCGGCGGCTGCGCGACTTCCTGGAGCTCACCGCAGACACCCGCTACGAGATGTACTTCGAGTACATGCCCCACAGAGCATACAGAGCAGTGCCGGTGTGGGGTCAGGACCGGCTGCGCTTCCACATAAAGTACGGGCGGGCGATGCTGGACGCGTCCTACTACATCGCTGACGTGCCGCAGAAGATACTGGTTGTTCCGCTGGACCTGCTGATCGGCCCGCACGCAGTGGGGCTCAGACAGCGGTTGGCGACGGCCACGGGCTGTATCATCGAAGACACGATAGGTACGACCGACGGGGCAAGCCGGGGCACGATTGTCGCCCCGAGCATCACGAATAAAATCACAAACCCCGTCTTTGGCCACGCCACCTGGAACAACGGCTGGGGGGTGGGGGCTGACCTCGTAGGTCAGAAAAACACGGACATCGAGCATGTCCTGTGGGGGTCGGTCAGCGCAAGGGTGACGCGAATTGGGTCCGGGACCAACTACAAGCTGACGCAGGTCATCAACGTCGGCAACACCAACACGCACCAGCTCATGGCGTATGTCAAGAAACTGGACGGGACAGCGGTAACAACTGCAGACGCACGCCTGTTCTACAACGATCACCTGACGACCACCTACACGCCGTGCGGCGGCGGGTGGTACCTGCTCACCGCATCCTTTACCGGTATCAATTCCAGCATCCACGTCGGCGTCTCGATTTGGGCATTTAACACGCCGATGTTTATCGCCGGCGTCCAGCTCGCCGAGAGCTCGACGGTTGTGCCGTTTATTTACGGAGACATGCTTGGTTGCGCCTGGACCGGCACGCCGCACGCATCGACTTCGACCAGCACGGCCGGATATGTGCGCATACCGACCGCCGGCATACTCAACGCCGGGGGCGGCACGATCCGCATGGCGGTGCGGCACCTGGCGGCCTATGGCCGGGCGTCAAACGGGTATTTATTCAGCGACGGCACATTCTGGGCGGCTTACAACCAGAGTGTCGACAAGTGGCGATTTTTCGACGGCACAGACGTCGTGGGCAATGCGGGGGCAGCGCAGAGCTTCGCCACGGGCGACATTCAAATTCTGCACTTCGTCTGGGGGCCGGCCGGCAAGCAGATTTACCTTAACGGCGCGCTTTACGACACCAGCGCCACACTCGCTGCGTGGAACGTGGGTAATTATCTCTACCTTGGCTCGCCCAATGCGCCGAGCGAGCGCTTCAACGGCACGATTTTGGGAACGCTTATTTTCGACGTGCCGCTCACCGCAGATGAGATCGCGGCCGACTACGCACAGGCAATTGCACACGTACGCGGCGGCGACGGCTGCGGGCAGCGCCTGGACGCCATTCCTTACATCTGGACGAAGGACGGCGACGATCAGGTGGACAACTGTAACGACTCAACGCGCGACAACTGGGCGGTTTGCGCCGGGATACCGGGCAACGTCGAAGCCGACACGACATTTCAATTAGAGACATCGAACGGTTTGAGCACAATCAAAACAGTGGCTATTTCTCGTTTTGACACCCATGTCTTTGTCGATCCGGGCGTGCTGTATGCCGACGATTTCTCGGGAGACACGAACACGGCAGACGCCACATGCAGCGGTGGAGACTACCACCGCGTCGGGGTGGCCGGCAGCCAGGCCGCGGCTTTCCCGGCGGCTGGTATCAGTAATCGCAACATCCTGGAAGAGATATTCGGCCGCGAGTACTACATAGCGATGCGCATTTACGACGAAGCCGCCAGCGACACGCTCTACATTCAAGGCTTGATTTACAACGGTGGTCAGGGGTCAATTATTGGCGAAATCAGGACAACCAGCGCCTCTCAGGTATGGCGGTTGTTACGCACGCATCCGGTTTATGTTCCACAGTACAACCGGTCAATCATCCCCTTCACAAATTACAGTTATATCTTCTACATGTTTCCGTGGATCGCTCGATTGGGAAGTCCGGATTACGTTCGCTTCGACTACATTTGCGCCGTGCCCCGTCCGGTCGTGCGCATTGGCAGTCTTAGCTCTGGATCGAACGCAACCAACCTTGTCTACAATGGGATGTACGCGGACGCGGTCGGCTCAGCGGGGTTCGAGGGGGCGGTGGAGGTGTCCGGCGACCCGGTAGCACTTGTGCCGGGGAAATACAATGCGTTGATTAGCTTTATCGGCATGGACGCCGCGAACCCCGCTACGATTACCTGGACGCTGACCTATACCGGGGTCTATATCATTCCACGCTGGGGGCTCATGTGATAAGCCGCAACCTGCTGAGCGTCGAAGCCTATTCGTCAGGCAATACACGCATTGCCGCGGCCGCCGACGACCTTCTTTACGCCGAGGGGATCACCTACTCGACCTACTTCCCCGGCGGCCTGTATGGCGATGCGTCGTTTTTCTGCCCGCGCGACGTGCTCAGGTATTGGGCCGTCAGGGGGGCGAAGCGGATTGTATTTCGCAATGGCAGCAGGATTGCCTACGAAGGTTATGTAGACGGGTTATCGGTCATTGCCAGCCGCGACAAGGAAGGGATGTATGTTCCTCTCATTGGCGCATGGGGGCATATCATGATGCGCCGGCGGATACGTAAGCGGTGGGCAGACACGCGGGTGACCGATGACCCGTGGCAGTGGAGAGAATATGCGCTCGCGGCCGAAAAGTGTACGCTCGATCGCTACGGACGGATCCGGTTTACACCCAAGGCAGTTAAATGGGATAACAACGAGTATGCCGCTGTTCGATATACCATGCCGACGGGCCAAACAGCGAAGCGCATCACCTTCAAGTCCGACCTGCAGGCCGGGTCGCAGGCGTGGGGGATTTTTGTTCTCAACCTGGCAACCTCAACCTATGAATTCTCTCGCACGACAAGCGGTGCAGACGCCAGCCTGCAGGACGTCACATTCGCAACGCCAACCCAGTCGATTGAGATCCGTTTTTACTCATTGGCAGACAACCAGACGCCACCATCGGATGGCACGATTTACGGCGAGATCACCGAATTGACTGTCTACTCCGAAACCGGGAATATCAACCTGACCGAGATCGCCAAGGACGTGCGCGGGCTGCTTACGGAGTTGAACGCGAGCGAACAGTACATTGGCTCGAACACGTTCAGCCTGGTACCGTTCATTGCGGATGACTTCGACACCGCGGCCGACATCCTGATTAACGCGGCAAGGTTTGGCGATGCGAGTTTCAACCAGTGGGGGGCGCAGCTTCTGGAGAGCGAGACGGTCGCCTCGCCGGATGGCAAGCCTGTCCTGTCCGTGCTTCAGTACCCGGCGCTCACCGATTACGATTACGTGCTGTCGTTTGCCGATGACAACCTGCCCGAGGGGTTGAGCATCGAGCTGGATTACGGCGATATTCGCAACTGGATTATCGTGCGCTATTCAGACGAGCATGGCCGGACTCAGTACCTGACACCTGACAATAACAGCGCACTCAAGGACGCAGCGAGTATCTCTGCCTGGGGGCAGCGAGATTATGTGTATGACATCGGGCCGGCAACATCGACGATCGCGCTCAACAACGGACGCCGGATGCTTGCCGCGTATAAAGATCCGCGCTGGGTCATGAACCGGCCAATCGCCGTTTCAGAGTTCATCCGGGCGAAGGGCGGCGAAGAAGTGCCGGCGTCGCTCGTCAAGGCCGGCAAGCGGGTCAAGATCATGGATTATGCCTCGGCCATCGACGGCATCGAGCCGGTATTCCTGATCAGCGCCACCAACTACGACGACGCCAGCGAGATCGTGCAGATTGCATCCGGCCCCGTGGACGAGCTGGTCATGCACCCATACTCACACCCGGTTATCGCCCCGCCTGATCCTGTACCGGACTCGGACAGCAGTGCCGCCAGCAGTGCCGCGCCAGCGCGCACGAACTGGAAACGCAAGTTAGGGTTGAAACCGGGGACGCCAGAATGGGAAGAAGCCAGCAAGTTCAAGGGGGACAGCCCGGCGCGCAGGGCCTGGATCGAAGAATACAAGAAGCGCAAGAAGAAGGGAAAACCCTGAAGCTCCACCGGCTAAAGCCGGTGGGTTCTGGGGCTGGGTGGGCTTTTCCGGGTTCTCACCACAGCAGGTTTTTTCTGCCGGTTACAACCGCTTTGTTTACACGTTGTTCGGCGGTCGCCTATTCATCCACCCGCTTTAGCGGGTGGCTTTCTGGGCGAGGATTCTGTAAAAAGAAACTCCCGGCGGTGAGGTCCGGGGGTTTCTTTGTCAATCGATGATCGAAAGCGGCAGTGGGTCAACGCCAGGTATCAGGTCTGTGAAGTCTGGCCATTCCATCCAGCCGGGTATAACGTCCATTCTCCTGTGCACGACAGGCAAATAAACCTTGTTCTGAAACGCACGGAAAATGACCTGCACGGCATCGAGCGGCTTTGCGGCATGACGCGTGCGCTCGATATAGACGTAATCCGCGCCAATCTCAATACAGTAGTAGCCGTTGTAATTGCAGCGCCGCTCCCCAACCACCAGATCCGAAAAACGGATGAAATCGGGCGGGTGCGGCTCGTCGTAGCTCAGGATCGCACTGACAGGCACATAGCCTGTGGGGGTAAGCGCGAGCAGGGCCGGGTCAACGTCCTGCAGAATACACTGGGTGCGGTCCTTACACCAGAACTCCAGGTTGTGTTCTGCATCAGGGCCAACATAGGCGATAGTCCAGTATTCCGGCCGCTCGCCGGCGCTGACCGATGCCGGCACGATGAGCAGCAGGATGGCTGCCAGCAGGATGATGACGCGTTTCATAATGACCCTCCTGTTTTCGAAAAGTCTTCAAAGCGCTTACGATTAATTGTTGCGATTTGTTGCGATTTGACAGACATGGTTGGTATCGTTGGAACGTATGATCTAATTTAAGCGCAGATTTAGATAGAATTTCGGCGCAGGTGACACGGTTGAACACAGTAGAAATAGAAGAATTTGCCCTACGCTTCAATCGCACTGAAGAGGTCGAGGGTTCGAATCCCTCCAGGTCCACCTGAGAAACCCCCTATATACGGGGGGTTTTTCTTTTTTTTAGGACCATTCGCCTATATGTGGACTGGCGTTCATCGCGTCTCCGGGAATAATGTTGCGATTTGTACGCGATTGAATCAGCTACCGCGGCAGGTCCAGCGCAACCAGTTCGCCGGGAGTAACCAGCTCCTCCATCATCTCGATGGCACCGGCATCCGCACCAGGGATCAGATGACCATAGATGTCTGAAGTGATGCTCACCCGGGCATGCCCGAGGATCCGGCTGACGACGATCGGCGGCCGGCCGTTTGTGAGCATAATGGCAGCTGCCGTGTGACGCAGGTCGTGAAAGCGGATGTCGGGGATGCTGGCCTTCTTGACCAGCGGCTTGAAATACCGGTTGTAAAGGTTCTTATGCTGCAGGGGCGTGCCTGTGGTGCTGGTAAAGATCAGGTTATGCTCCTTCCATTTTTCGCCGGCCAGCATGCGCTCCTGTGCCTGGCGTTCTAGATGCTCCTGCAGCACTTCCATCGTCGCATCTCCCAAGCTGAGCGTGCGGTTCGATTGTCGCGTTTTCAGAGAAGTAAACGTCTTTCCTTTGCGAGCCAGCTGCCGGCGGATTGACAGCGTCCGCCGGCCCCAGTCGATATCTGACCACTGCAGCCCGCAGAGTTCCATCTGGCGGGCACCGGTAACCACGGCCAGGTAAAAGAGTGCATACAGCCGGCTGTCCCTGGCGGTGGACAGGAAGTGGAGCGCTTCCGCTTCGGTGAGGAACTTCATCTCCACGTCTTCCGCCACCGGCTTCTCGACGGCATCCGTCACGTTGCGCCAGATCTGGCCGGTTTTGACCGCCCGGTTCAGTGCTGCATGCAGAATGTTATGCACCTTGATGACCGTGTGCGCACCCACTCCGTCCTGGATATAGGAATCCCAGACGTACTGGACCAGATCGGCAGTGAGGTCTTCGAGCCTCACATTACCTAATTCAGGCAAGATGTATTTGCGAATATTGAGCTCGTAATTTGCGTAGGTGTTATGCTTTAATGAGTTCTTCTTACTGGGTAACCAGCGCTCCAGGTATTCTCCCAGCGTCTCGCTGGCACCCTGATAACCCTGTTGAAGTTTGGCGGTCATTTCTTTCCGCCAGGCCTGTACAACAGACTTCTTTTTCGAAACCTTGCTCTTCCTGCGGCCGTTGATGGTCACCTGGGCAACCCAATATCCATCCGGCCGCTGATAGATCGTTCCTTCACCCTTTGATCTGGCCATGATTCCCTGCCAACTGCCTGGCTATATAGTCTTCGACGTCCTCGCGCCGGATCCGTACCGTCTGGGGCCCGAACCGGACGCTGGGGATCGTCCCCTCTCGCAGCAGCCGGTGGAGCGTCGACAGTGAGATATTGTACGCCTTTGCCACCTGTGCCGGCTTTAAATATTCCGTTGTCAACTCGGCCATAGTAACACTTTCCTTCCTGCTGGTCGATTGTGTGTCTACTATGTCTAGTGTATCACCGAGTTATAAAAAATAACAGAGTTATTTTCTGCTATCTACATACTAGATCAGAAAGTCTCTTGTCAATTCGTTGAGCATAGGTAGCAGCCGTCACTTGATCCAATGCAGAGTAGAACAAATCTATGTGAACTACCACCCGCTGAAGCGGGGTGGTTTTCTGGCGAATTTCAGATAAACGACTGCACTGCACCGAACAAAGGCGATCCGCTCTGATGTAACTCCCATCGTCACATCTGGGGTAGCCCGAAATTCCCCCGAACATTCCTCCCGCAACATCTTTGAAAATTAGAATGTTTGTGCTAATATAGAAATAACAAAAAAGTTGGGTTTGTCCGCACAAAACGTAATTTTTTTGCCACCAGAACGTTTTTTCAGACAAGTACCGGCGTCGAAATTGCTAAAGAACATCGAGGGCTGCATCATCATGAAAATTTCTCTATCAGAATTGATCAGGGGGATAGAGAATGGCACCGTTGAACCAGGAGAATATGTTTTCGGTCCGTTGATGATCCAGGTGGTGGCGAACGGAAAAATCGTTCTCAGCCAGGGAGAACGCTCATCGACCTGGATCTACGAGCCCCCTACCCGTTCGTCTCCAGCCAGCGCGCCTGGCTAATATGCTTTCCATTTTTTCTATCGCCAGATCCTGCTTCTGCTCCGGTAAATTTTCAAGCCACTGACTGATTATATCGAGCGCTTGATCCTGCTGCTGTTCTGGCAGGGTTTCTAGCAGCTGCTCGATCTCGTCGAGCGGGTCCGGCCGTGGCAGGCCCAGCACATCGTACACCTCCAAGCCGAAGGCCTTAGACAGCGCGTCTATTGCCTTTTTCGAGCGCGGAATCTTCCCCCCTTTTTTCATCCAGGACGACATTAGCGGCTGCGAGACGCCTATCCACGCAGCGAACTCGGTAACTGATCTCTCGTTACCGATGGCATCGCCGCGCCATTCGACGTACTTCCTCGTGATCCATTCGTGAAAGTCCACGCACATATTGTATATCAGTTTTGTTTTAGTACTTGACAATTGATAATTTCGGAGTAAACTATAACTAAGTTATGATATATAACTAAGTTGTGAGGAGATATGAAGAAGGACACACCGACCTACATCCGGTTGACCAAAGAGGAAAAACGCATGCTCCAAGAGCTCGCTACCGCCACTGTTCGGACCCAGTCCGACATGATCCGCTCCATGATCAAAGAAAAGCATGCGCAGGTGTTCGGCGGGGATAAAGCTCATGGCACGCAAGACTATAAAGTTTCACCTCAGGTTGGATGAGGTGACCTGGCAGCAGCTCCAGGACCTGGCCAATTGGCTGCAGACTAGCATGTCAGATGTGGTCCGCAGAGCGATCCACGATTTCTGGCTGAGACACCGCAGATAACAAATGCCCTACCGGGCGGCCGCGAACCAGACCCGGCAGGGCAAAGGAAAAACATCATGCCCATTGTAAACCAGAATAAACCCATGTGCAACTGTCTCGAGTATATCGGCGACAACGGACCGTGCCCTGTCCACAGTGTGCCAGCCTGGCGAGTGCTCATCGCCGTCCTGGCCCTCATCGCCGGTGTTGTGCTGCTCTTCCTGGCGGTGGCTTTATGAACGAGCGAACCCCCACCCGTACCCGGAAAAATATCTATATTGACCAGGCTGGTGTGAGCGTGACTGTATACATTCACCGCTGGCGAGCTGCCCACCGCAATCCTACCTTCATCGCCCGGCGGATCCGTCGAGCCGTGCGGCTGCTCGATGCGTCACTCAAGCAGCAGTGGGGGCAGCAATGAACTCGAAATGCCAGAAGTGCGGCCGGGTCCTGAAGGATCCAGTTTCAATCGCGATTGGACTGGGTCCTAAATGCCGTGGTGACAGCGGCGGCCGGGGCAAGAAGGTCTCCATCCGCCAGAAGCGGCACCAGGCTCGAGCATACCGGACACGGGCCGTCAAAGAAGGCCAGCCGGTAACCATCGGCGTGGGCGAGACTGCTCGCACCTATCGCCGGGAGGGGGACTCCTGGGTAGACCAGAACGGTCACCGCATGAGCTCCACCGAATTCGTCGGTTATCTGCGGCGGTTCGGCCTGGTGGATCCCGAGTGTGTGGATGCGGATCATCCATACACTCAGAATAGCACGACAACCAAGATCTGTCAGAACTTCAGAACTTGGTTGGGGAGGAGATGCGATGAGTAATTCCGCAAAAGTCGGATTTGCCCTGATCCTGATCTCGATCGTCGTACTCGCTGTCATCGCTTTGCTGTTACTTGGAGCTGCGCTGTGAATATCACTACCATCACTTTCACATTGAGCATTGTTGGCGCCATCATCGCCGGCATCGTAGGTACTCTACTGGTCTACCGATTTTTCGATCGTCTCTTCGGACGGCTGTCTGACCTCGAGAGAGAGATCAGAGGCCTCCACCAGAAGGAAGAGCAGCGCAAACAGGCGCTCCTGGACGCTGCCAAGAGAGGCCGTGAGCATCACTCGTACAACACTTTGGCGGCTCTTGAAGACGCGATGGCGCTGCTGATCGAAGAAAAGATTGACGACAAAATCCGGCAGGACCGGCTTGAGACCGCTCTGGCCATCCTGCAGATGGTCCGAAAGAACCCTAAGGCTTACGATCCAGACTGGAGGTCAAGTAATGCGGTCGATTGAGGAAATCGCCAAGGCGTTGATTCCAGGAACTCCAGAAAATCTCTGGCTCAAGTTCCGGATGAACCGGCCAACCAAACACCCTGGTAGCAAACGCCGCCACAACGAGCGGCACGCGAAGATCCGCCGAAAAATGGCAAGGCTGAGCCGCCGGGTAAACCGCCGGCGGTAGGGAGGAAATCGATCATGGACATTGAAACACTGCACTGGCAGCTCAGAGCTGCCAGAACCACACTGGCCCGGGCACAGGATGAGCTCAAGGCGATCGAGGACCGGTACAGCGCTCGCCTGGCCGAGTTGGAAGAGAAGATCCGCCAGCTGGAGTTTGAGCGAGACTGGATCCCGGTCTGCATCACGAAGCCAGAACCCAACCAGGCCGTGTTCATGCTGACCACCAGACACATTCACTTGGCGGGTTTCACCAATGAAGACGGTGTGTTCGTTGACACGAACCACCATTACCTGCCAGAAGGCGAAGAAGTCGTCTACTGGCTGCCGGTTCCTCCCGAGCCAGAGCCGGATCCTGCCGATCGCCATCCAGCGATCGATCCCGGTCTGACGTACTGAGGCGAACCAATGAGAACGCCGTACGCTGTGGCCCTTGTCGTGATCGCCGTCCTGCTGATGCTGGTCCTGCCAAACGGACCGGTCTTCGGCCAAGACCGGCCGCCATCGCTGTGGGTGCCGCCTCGCATTCAGGTTGTGACCGGAACGACCGTGATAGCGGTCTGGCCAAACCAGCCGCCGATCATCGATCCGGCGGCCTGGGTGGCGGTCATCGTGAACGGTAAACCTGTGATCGTCCCCCTGCGGTTCGAAGGTCATTCTGGAAGCGCAGGGATCTGGACCGGACAGTTACCCTGCGCAAGCGGCGAAATCAACATCGTGGATGGCGTAGTCAGCGGCGAACCGGTTGCTGAGCTGCCTTATCAGGCAGAGGTGACCTGCTACCAGATGTTTGTTCCACTGGTTACAGCTGACTAGCCAGAACCTTACTAGAACCTCACAACGGGGCGGTGGCACGAAGACGTGCAGGGAGATCGCTGCGATGTACTAGGCGGCTCACTTGGCTGACCGAAGAGATCCGCAGGCCACGGATCCTGTTTCCAAGCCTAAAGCATCGCCGCCGGTGCAATTCCGGCCCGCTCCCCTGGACCCGGGCTGCGGACAAAACTTTTTCCCCAAGGAAAGGAGGAAGTCCGATCTTACGTGGATTCTTCAATGGCCCGGGTTCTAAAACCTCCGGAAAGGAGGTGATCCACCAAAGGAACCTGGCTCACAGAATGATCTCGCAGGGGGGGGCCGGTAACTTCCCTTCAACTGTGAGCCGGGTTCCCGATCTCTCAGGAGGCTTACATGACAGTTTTCTACATCCCGATCACCGATCACAACGCTGACAATCTCGATCAGCTTTTCGATAGCCTACGGCCGTTTACGAAGTTTTCCACCCGAATGGTATTCGAGGTGACCACCGAGGATGAATCCATAAAGCCGCTGCTCACGACTATGGCCGACCACGTGCGATACATAGCTGCACCCGTCGAGCCGGTCGCAATCCTTTCCTGCCCGGACTGCGGAAAGAAAACAAAAACCGGGCGTCGCTGCCGCTCCTGCGCTATGAAGAATGCCCACAGGCGGCGAGCCAAGCGGGCGAAGGAAGAAGATGTGCCGCCACCTGAGACCGTGAAGGAAAAGACGTTCGGACCAGGCGTCCAGGTGGTGACGTTACCAAGAGATGAGATACCACGTGCAAACCGTGGATTAGTTGGAACCAAGTTGTGAAAGGAAGGAAATGATGAAAGCAATTTTGAAGGACATCAAAGACGGCAATTTGCCGCCAGAGGAGATCCCCGGTTTCGCCGCCTGGGGCCTGCGCCAGATCCTGCGCCAGCTCTTCTGGATTTTCTTTGCCATCATCATTGGCGGAGCCGTCGGCTGGCTTCTGTTAACTTAGAAGGAGGGCCCCGGAAGGCGGCAACCTCCGGGGCCCAGAACCAACACTGTTTCTTCGATTGTACCACAGGAGGACATCATGCCAGTCGTAAAAACTGTATCCGTCACCTATGGTCGCAAATTCAATTTAGGTGACTTTAACTCGGCGACTATCGACTGCACAATTTGGGCCGACATCGAGGAAGGCGAGGATCTCTCCCAGGTGATGAAAGACCTGTGGGAGATGGCCAAGAACAACGTGAAAGCGCAGAGCCTGCCCCTGGTGCAGAAGGCCAACATGAAGGTCGAGGAGATCTTCCTCGGCCTGCCGGTAGAGATAAAAGGCGACGATGCCAACAACAACGGGAGTTAACTATGCCAATCCGTGGACTTACTGACGAGATCAGACCCCGCTTTCCCCGCCTGGGGAAGCTGCGCAAAGGCGGCGAGAAAACCGCTTCCGGCGTCGGTCCGGAACTCGACCACTGGCGCTTTGTCGGTGCGACGCCTGAGATTCAGGCGGCTTTCGAGCAGGCCTATGGGAAAGAGCCCCGGTCGATTTCTATATACATCCCCCATGCCACGCCGGAGGGGGCCTTCCCGACCTGGTGCGAGATCTGGGGAGCAACTGGCCTGGTCCATCGCTGTGACGGTCAGACCATGACCGTATGGCTGGAAGGCGACAAATACGTGACAGGTTCCCGACCCTGTGCCGGCGGACATAAGGACAATGATCCTCTCAACGACGCTGTCGGCCGTCTGGACGTGATTATTCCTGAGTTGATCGAGGCCGGGTTCGTCGGGTACGTCACCATGGAGACTCACTCCAAGAACGACATAATTGGGATCCTGCAGACGCTGCACGCTGTGTATGACGCCCGGCGGGGTAATGAGCTTGGCCTGAGAGGCGTGCTCTTCTACCTACGGAGAGTGCAGGAGTCGATCTCGACTCCGGGTTTCGGCAAGAATGCCGGCAAACGCTCTCGTGTCACAAAGTGGCTGGTGAGATTGGAACCGGCCGCTGACTGGGTACAGCTCCAGATCGAGATGGCGCACGCTGCGCAGATGCAGCTCGATCCTGGCACCCAGCCGGTTGCGCAGCTCCCAGGCGGTAACGGCGACGAAGAAATCACGGTTACTGGCGAGATCGTCGATATCGAGAGCCCGCCGGCAGTTGAAGAAGACCGCTGCCCGAGCTGTGGTCAGCTCGACGGTTTCCACGCCAGCAACTGCCCGGAGTTCCACAAGCAGATGGCACCGCCTCCGGAGCCGACACTTCTGCAGGCCGTGAAGTACACGGTCAAGAGCGGAAAGACCGGCGACCTGCTTGAACTCGGTGAACTGACGGATGATCAGCTGGCCAAAGTAGTCGAGCTCACAAAAGATCCCAAAGCGAAGAAGGCGGCTCAATACCTGCTCGAACGAGCGCATAAGGAAGATCAGAAACTCTGGTCCGAGTTGTTCAACCGGGCCAAGAAGGAAGGTATTTCGGAGGATCAACTTCCAGCACTGCCTGGGGATGCCACGGCCATAGAACTTTATCGGCAGTATCACGCTCTGGAAATCGCATTGGAGGTAATCTATGAACAGGCTTTTTGAAATTGCCTCCGCCCTGGGCCAACTGTACCAGACCCGGGCACAGACAAACCTCCTGAAATGGCAGGCAGAACAGGACATCCATGCTCGCCAGCTCGAGCTGACTCCGGCCGACGGCTGGCCGGGAAAGAACGCAGAACAGCGTGACGTTGCTCGAGATCAGACCTTCGCAGAGGATGCACAGCTGCAGGAAGCTGTGAAAAAAGCCAATGACGCACACCGGGCTTTGATTGAGCTGGAAGCCCGGATCCAGGCGCTCGAAGCGGAGCGCCGGGCGGCGGAATGGTCGATCCGCCTGCGCCAGGTCGAGGCGCTAGAAGGCCGGCCGCGGGGCGATCACCACAGCAAAGACGGCCGGCTCTTTGATGAACAAGTCGAGTACGAAATCGAAGAACAGATGCTCGACGGCTTCGATCCGGCGGCCGAGGCGGAAGAGGAGGCAGCTTACCAGCAGCACCTGGATGATATGTTTAGCGCTCAAGCCGCTTTAGAACCTGAACCACAGCCAGACGACTGGATCCCATTCTAGGCGGTTTTCTTGTAGCCGGCGGGCGGCTGCCTTCGCCCGCCCGCCGGCGTAAGGACACCATGAGCGTCACATGGATTCACAATCAACGGGTATTCGCCAGATCGCGGCTTTCGTCGAACGAATTCGCGCAGAACGCGATTACTGGAGTCGTCAAACATGGGATCCGCCGCCAGAACCTCCACCAGCTCCCATGCCGGAACGTTACCGGCTGGAGTTCCGGCCAGGCCATCCACCTTACCAGCCGGCGATCAGTGTCGAGGAAGCCAGGAAAGCGATCACAGACAAAATTTGGAGTTATGCATACGAAAAAAGGCCAAACCGGGTACTCCTGATCCGGGCTCAACCGGGAATAGGAAAAACCCACCTGGCTGTCGAAATTGCTCAACAGTTTGCTGAGAACGGGACAAGGATTTTGTACGCAATGCCGACACATGCGCACTTCGAAACGCTAGCCAATTTCCCGCACTTCCGGGAGTCGCTCTGGTACCACTGGCTGGCACTCCACGCGGAAAGTCCGGCCACAGGCAACACGATGTGCCTGTACCCGGAAGAAATGACCGTGTGGACGCAGAAGGGGTACAACGCGATGGCGCTGTGTGACCGGCTGTGCCCGATGTACAAACCGAACTGCGAATACCGCCGGCAGCAGTATCGAACCGAGCCGATCGTCGCCGGCGTTCACAATCACATTGCTCTCGGTATGCAGATCTCTAATTACTGGTTGGCCTTTATCGACGAACTGCCGCTCAAAGCATTCATCTCCCCCAGACACATCCCATCATCAGGTCTTGATCTTCCTGGATCCGTTGGTCCCCTGCGAGAACTTACGCAGGAACTGGCCCAGTTGACCTCCACCGGTGAGACCTATAAAGGCAAGGTTCTTCTTGACCTGATCGGTCCGCTGCTGGAGGACGTTTACGCCCAATTTGAGGATCTATACGACGGAAAGCTGGCCATACCCTGGATTTCCCGGCCGGAGGACGTGAAGCAGGTTCCTTACTGGTATCTGGAAGATCTCTTGACGCTCCTGGTCCAGGAATGGCAGGCATGGGAGAAAGGCGCCGAGCAGTGGCTTGAACGAGTCATTATCTCGCCGCGTGGAATGGATCTGCTGCAGCGAGCACAGCCCTGGGAACGCCTGCCGGCCAGAGTGGTGATCCTCGATGCCACAGGCAACGAGCAGATCTACCGCCAGATCTTCGGCAAAAACATTGAGACTTTTGCGCCCAATGTGAAGCGGAAAGGACGGATCTATCAGATCGTCAACCGGTTGAACGGGATCGGAACGATGATCGAGAAGGTCCCCGGCGATGCAAAGAAAAAGCGCCTGTCGAAGAACGGTTTGGAGGCGCTGCAGTTGTGTAAATGGATCTCGGCTCAAAAAGACTATAAGCGGCCTGGCGCAGTCACTTTTATGGACGCGGTCCCAGAGTTTGAAGAGTTTTTCGGTGCTGGGCGGGTGCTGTACTTTCACAACCAGCGGGGATCGAACGATCTCCTGGACTGCGATGCCGGTTTCGTAGTTGGAGCTCCACAGCCGAAGGACACCGATCTCATGAAGGCTGTCAAGATCCTCTATCCGATGCGCACCCGGCCGTTCACGCTCGTTGAACGTGACGGTGCTTATAAGCAGCTGAAGCCAGCCCGGGGTGAGGAACTCAGACCGTACGTTTATTTTGACGAACGTGGTCAGGCCTGGCGGATGATCTCCGGCTTCTGGAACGATCGTGATCTCAATACGATGGCGGACGTTTTCCGTGAACAGGAAATCGTTCAGGCCATTCACCGCTTCCGGCCGATCTCCCGCGACGTTCCGATCTATGTCCTGACCAGCATCCCAACAAGCGAGATCCTTGACGGCATCTACGAGGATCCCAGAGAGATATTAGATATTCCCGGCGGGATATCGAACTGGGAAGCCTGGATGAAGCTGGTTGTGTGGCTCAGAGATCGCCATGATCAGGGTCTGCCCGTTACGTATGACGATATTGCTGAAGCGACCGGTCTCCCGGAAACCACGGTCCGGCGCTGGAAATGGTTGGATGCAATTCTCGAGGCATTCCCCGATCTTTGGCAGGCTGATCAGATTGCCCCCAAGGGGGGACGCCCAAAGCGAGCAATTATGCCCTGCTGTGATGACCTTTCGCGCGGGTTGCTTTAATTAATTAATTAAAGCAACCCGCGCGAAAGTCCCCGCAGCAGTTCTTAAAGGAAGACGCGCGAAAGGTTGAGCGGAGATGAAACCGAAGCCTGATCAAGAAATCGAGAAATACCGGATCCGTTTCGGGCCGTATGCATCGGCCCCCAGCGATGGCAATAACGGTGCTTTCCTGCTGCCCGGGATCAAACTGCGCAGCAGCCGCCTTTTTGTGATCGTCTCCGACGAAATGGGTTGGGAGCATGTATCCGTCCATCCCTTCGATGAAAAGCGGACTCCTACGTGGGAAGAGATGTGCTACGTCAAGGATCTTTTTTGGGAGCGGGAAGAAACCGTGATCCAGTATCACCCGGCCAAGTCCAGATACGTGAACATCCATCCCTATACTCTGCATCTATGGAGACCGGTTAACGAACCTGTGCCGGTTCCTGACCTGATTTTGGTGTAACCATGCTGACGATCCGACCCTACCAGAAGACTGCTATCGAGAATGTGTTCGCCGACTGGCGAGATGGCTTCCGCCGGGTGCTGCTCATGGCTGCGACCGGGACAGGAAAGACCATCATGTTCCTGGCAGTCGTCAGCGAGATCCTGCGCCAGCATCCGAAGGCCCGAATTCTGGTCATCGCTCACCGGCGAGAGTTGATCCATCAGCCGGTGGAACGTGCGGCGCAGTTCTTCCCGGGTCTGGCATTCCGCATGGGCATCGTCATGGCCAGCAAGGATGAAGTTGACCGGCAGGTTATCGTGGCCACGGTACAGAGCCTGACCAGTGGAGACCGGTTGCAGCGGATCCTGCGGCATGGTCCGATCGATTACGTGATCATCGACGAAGCGCATCATTCCACGGCAGGCACATACCAGGATGTGATCAAGGCATTGGGCAGCCCGTTCGTACTCGGATGCACCGCCACCCCAAAGCGCAGTGATCGCCAGGCACTGGGTGAGGTGTTCGATAAAGTCAGCTACCGGATCTCGATACAGGACGCCATCCGCCTGGGCGCCCTGGTCCCCTTCACCCCGCTGGGATTTGCACTGCCGGCGGACGCATCGAAGATCCGGGAGACCCGCGACGGCTGGGAAGACGAGCCGATGGGTGAGCTGCTCAGCGCCGCCAACATCCTCGAGATCGTTTTCGCCAAGTGGACAGAGTTTGCTGCCGACCGGCAGACGATCGGCTTTACCGCCAGCGTAGCTCAGGCGCACAGAACGGCCGCTTACTTCAACGAGCATGGGATTGCCTCGGCCGCGGTTGACGGAACCACACCGAAAACCGAGCGAGATCACATCCTCCGCCGCTATCAGGCCGGTGAGCTGCAGGTGGTTTTCAACTGCATGGTTCTGACCGAAGGATTTGACGCTCCGGAGACCAGCTGCGTGATGATGATTGCCCCCACTCGCTCCGACCTGGTCTACGTCCAGCGCCTGGGGCGGGGACTGCGCACCGCCCCAGGCAAAGCCGATTGTCTGGTCCTGGACTTCGCTCCCGTTGGCGCCAGAGATATCGTCATGGCCGGCGACGTGCTCGATGGCGTGCCTAAGCAGGTTAAGAAGACCGTACAGGAGGCGGAAGACGCCGGCGTAGAACTCTTTGGTTTCACCGTCACTGGCGACAGCATCCAGGCGATTGATCCTCACGAAATCGCCATCGTTGTGCTCGATTATCTGAAACACCACCGGCTTGCCTGGTCGTTTGACGGGTCGCTGGCCACAGCAGCACTGAGTGAGGATGTAACGGTCGCAATCATTCCGCCCGAACGGGATCGCCTGGAACGGGCTGATGAACTCCGCCGGGCTGGCCGCTGGAATGGTGTCATGGAAGCCGTAGCGAACTGGATTGGTCAATACCGGCTCTACAAGGTGGAGAAAAAGTATTTCGGGAAAAAACCGACCCGTGAAGAACGGGATGCAGGAGCAAAAGCTCGCTATTCGCTGATCGCCACATGCGTAGGCGCCTGGCCTTCAATGACTGAAGCCAAGAATGCCGCCGAGGACCTATCCAGAGAATATGCCGATGATATCCTGGCCGGCCGGAAAAAGGTCTGGCGGGACAAGCCGATGAGCCAGGCTCAGGCCAACTATATGCGCCGGCTGGGTATCTTTCAGCCCGGGCTCACGAGCGGCCAGGCGGCGCAGCGGATCACTCATTTTCTGGCACGCCAGGCAATCGAACAGGCTGAGCGGGTTAAAGAACGCAACCTGAAGCGTGCGGCAATCAAGGAGTTAGCGCGATGAAAGACGATTTCCCCCCAATTTACGATACTGCCAACCTGTTCAAATCGCTGGTGATCTGGATCCCGATCATGATCCTGGTAATCGGTCTGATCTGGGTGGTGCTGCGATGACCGTCGATCTCAAACAGCTCTTTAATGACCTGGTCAATTACACCCATGCTGATGTGGACCGCAGGGGGGAGGCGCATATTGTCTGTCCTGAGTGTGGCCATGAGAGCAGCCCTAAAAGGCCCCATTGCTCATTCAGCATGGCCGGGTTCTACTGCTTCGTCTGTGGATACAAAGCCAGCCTCCCCGGCCTGGCGAAAAGACTCGGTTTTCAGTCGAACAGCGAATATATGCCCGTAAAAGCCGCCAGAAAGGCCCAGAAGAAGCCTAGAACATCAGTTCCAGTATGGATGACTGCTGAGCGCTCTGCGGCGCTCCTGGAGCGTTTTGAGAGCCATCCTCGCAGGATGGAGCTCTGGCAGGCATACAAACCGATCAGCGCTGAGACGATCGAGCGCCAGCGCCTCGGGGTGGGGGTGCTGCCGGCGTCCAGGTGTAAGCACGAGCGGCTGATCGTTCCCATCTTCAACGGAACATTGTTCGCTGGCTTTCGCGGCCGTTCGCTCGGCTGCGACTGTGCGAAATGGCTGGCGCCGGGCGGGACGCAGCTGGACCTGTACTCGCTCTATAACGATCAGGCGCTCACGACCGGCTGTGTGGTCTGGATCGTGGAGAACCCGATCGATGCGCTGCTTCTGACCGAGCGGACCGATTTCGTTGGTGTGGCCACTTACTCCACCACATACTGGCGAGATCCATGGACTGAAGCCCTGCGAGCTGTTTCTCCGGAGCTGGTGGTGATTGCTTTTGACAATGACATTCCTGGCAACGGCGGGGGTGTCAACCGGCCTCAACTGATTCGAGAGTGGCTGCGCACCCATAGGACCGTACCGGAACCTAGAGGCCCGAAGCTGGCCAACACGCTGATCAAAGCAGGCCTGCCGGCAGTGCTTTATGACTGGCCGGCCGGCACACCGAACAAGTTCGACATTGGCAGCCTGCTGGTGGCTGCAGGAGTGTGAGCTGATGACACGCGGGAGAAAACCAGGAACATATATCAAATATGATCCAATGGACGTCCTGGAGTATATCCAGGCATATAAGACGTACTACTGCGGCGATTCGCCGACTCTGCGCCAGATCGCTGCAGCGTGCGAGATCTCATCCACGTCGGTGGTTTCCCATATCCTGCGCCGGCTGGAGCAAGACGGAAAAATTAAACGGACCGGGGCAGGCATTGCCTTGCCAGGTTGGGAATTCGCCCAAAAGAACGGGATGCGAGATGGCAGATAAGAGCTGGAAGGCCTGGGAGCGCCGTGTGGCCACGATCTTTGGCGGTAGGCGCCGCGGCGCCTACACCGGATTGAACGGCCAGGGCAAGACCGACGTGATCGCCACCGGCTGGGCGATCGAGTGCAAGCTGCTGGCACGGGCTGGCTATCAGGACCTGCTCGACGCGGCGAGACAGGCGGAGGCAAACCGAGAATGCGCCGGCGATATCCCGGTGGCGGTTGTGAAACGCAAGGGCGATCTGACAAAAGACGCTCTGGTGGTTATGCGTCTGGAGGAGTTTCAGCAGTGGTTTATCGGGCAGACAGAGCTAAGAGCTACGCACTGATCCGCAAGACATTCCCGCCACGGCGGACACCCCGGCGCACGTACTGCTTTGTTGCGCTCCTTAAAAATTGGGGCAAGTACGAGGAGCACAACCTGCTGACTGGCGGACCGCGCTACGAACTGGTCGCCACGCTCACGGCTGAGCGGGCGGCTGACGCGGCGGCTCAGGCGCGGGAGATGTATACCGGTTGGGAGATCATGGAGCGGGAGATGCTATGAGCGCTATCAAAGCGGCTGATCTGTTTTGTGGGGCCGGGGGCATTACGAACGGCTTAAAAGACGCCGCCGCAGAGCTCGGAATGAAGGTAAGCCTTTTGGCGATCAACCATTGGGACATCGCCATTATGACGCACTCGGAGAACCACCCGGACGTTATGCACCTGTGCACCGGGGTCGATCATGTTGATCCGCGTGTAGTGGTGCCGGATGGTTATCTTGATATTTTAGTCGCCGGGCCGCAGTGCACCTTCTTCAGCCGGGCCCGCGGTGGGCGTCCGGTTGACGACCAGCAGCGGGTCAGCCCGTGGCTGGTGCTCGACTGGCTTGAAAAGCTGGACGTGCGGAACGTTCTTATTGAGAACGTTCCGGAACTGATGAAATGGGGGCCGGTCGATCCCCAAACCGTGCGGCCTATCAAGCGGCTGGAGGGCAAAACTTTTCTGGCTTACATCCGGGCGCTCCGCTCTCTGGACTACAACGTGAGTTATCGAGTGGTCAACTGCGCCGATTACGGCGATGCGACCACCAGGGAGCGCCTGTTCATCATGGCTCGCAAGGGCCGCCGGGTGCGCTGGCCGGAGCCGACGCACGTTGACCCGAAGGAACACACCGGCAACGGCAAACAGGTGCCGATGTTCAACCACGGGAGGCCCTGGCGGACGGCACGGGAGATCATTGATTGGGGCATCCCTGGGACATCCATCTACCAGCGGAAGAAACCGCTGGCGGAAAACACCCTCCGCAAAATTTGGGTGGGGCTGGAGAAGATCTCTGGTCTGCCGTTCATACTGAAACACTACGGAACGAACGATGTATCTGCTATCAACAACCCCCTGCCGGCCATCACCGCTCAGGGCAAGAAGTACGCCTTGTTTGAGCCGTTCATCAAGGAATACCACGGCGGGGATGGATGCGAGCGCAGGGTGCGATCTGTCGAGGATCCGCTACCAACTCAGGATACGTCCAACCGGTTTGCATTGGCTGAACCGTTTATTTTCAAAATCAACCACGGGCAGAATACTCACCGGGCCTATTCGATTGACGAGCCGCTGCGAACGGTCACCAGCGTAGACGCCTGGGGGCTGGCGCAGCCATTCATCGTGAAGTTCTATGGCAACGGTGTAGCGCAGTCGATAGATGATCCTCTGCACACGGTTACAACTAAAGACAGATTCAGCCTGGCGCAGCCGGTCGTTTTCCAGGTTGGCGAGCAGTTCTACATGCTGGACATCCTGTTCAGGATGTTGCTTCCGCACGAGCTGGCGGCGGCCATGAGCTTCCCGGCGGATTACAAGTTCCACGGGAGCCGGTCCGATATTGTGAAACAGATCGGGAACGCCGTGCCACGGCGCACGGCCAGGGCGCTGTGCAAGGCGCTGTTGTCATGAGCGACGTTACCCGACCAGTTTTGCGATATCACGGCGGCAAGTGGAAGCTGGCTCCGTGGATTATCAGCCATTTTCCCGCCCACCGGATCTACGTCGAAGCTTTCGGCGGAGCGGCCAGCGTATTGCTGAGGAAACCGCGGTCCTGGGCGGAAATCTATAACGACTTGGACGGGGAGATCGTCAACCTGTTCCGAGTCTTGAGAAATCCAGTCCAGGCCAGGGAGTTGATACGGCTATGCAGATTGACGCCATACGCACGTTCTGAGTTCGAGGTTAGCTATATCACCGCCGACGATCCGATCGAGCAGGCGCGGCGGACGCTGTTCCGGTCCGCAGCCGGTTTTTCGAGCGTCGGAGCAACTCGCAACCGGAGAGTGGGCTTCAGGGCGCGGGTGGATAGCTCCAGGACGATCTACGCAGTGGACTGGGCCAACCTGCCGGATGCGTTGGATGCGGTTGTTGACCGGTTGCGGGGGGTAGTGATCGAAAACGAGGATGTGTTCACCATTCTGGAGAGATACGACTCTCCCGAAACGCTGTTCTACCTTGACCCGCCCTATCCCCATTCGACCCGTATGGACAAGAAAGTCTACCGGCACGAGATGACGGATGACGATCATCGGGAGTTGGCTAAGGTCGTGCGTCAGTTGAAAGGTATGGTCATCATCAGTGGCTATCCGTGTGATCTGTACGACCAGGAGCTATATCCCGATTGGCGGCGAGTGAAGTGTCGAACGTATGCAGACCGACGGCGAGAACGGACGGAAGTCCTTTGGCTGTCGCCGGCGGTAATGGCAATCCAGAAGAGTCTATTTGAAGAATCTCCGACTGTTGGAGAAAAGGAAGGGAGCGATGACCAGAAAGCTAATCGACATCGATAACTTGAACGGATTCGAGATCCCGCGTGATATTGCAGTCTGTCCATGCTGCGGAAGCGGTCTCTATATCACCGAAATACCAGAATGCGAAATCGATGAGGATGGCAGTCTGATTCCTGTTCATCTTCATCTGGAATGCCTGGGCGAACCGGATGAAGACGATGAAGCCTGGGACGAGTGGGATGCTTCGCATTCACGAATGCCCTACGTTTACTGGCTCCCGGTAGAACTGCGGGTTCTGGAATGGCTGCGGAAATCCTTTGACTTTGTCTCCAGCCGCGAAGAACAGGAAAAGCTGGAAAGGTGGATTTAAAGGGCGGTGAGTGATGAAGAGCATTTTTCTCTCTCTGCTGGCGGCGCTGATCGCCATCCGTGCGTTCGTCTCCATTCGCCGGCCGCGTAAGTCTAAACAGCCCGCCAGGAGATCGATGGCTCTGACCGTCATGGGCAGGACGCGTCCGTGGTTGTTCCTGGTCATGGAGTCTGAAAAGTACCTGGCGGAATGGAAAGCTGAAGGTCTCCACATCTCACTGCTCAGAGAGCCGGTCAAGCCATCCGGGCAGCCGTACTGCCTGGACGTTAGCGGCAGGACAAAGCGGTACAGTTTCACGGTGTGGCCGCTGCATCCGGACCTGGTCGCCTGGGAGGAGATGCTGGATGACGATCTCAAGATCGATGAGCTGGTTTATTCCATCGATGCCTCGATTGAGCGCCAGCTCATCGCCCGAGGAATTGGACCGTGGACAGAAGCCCTGCTTCTTGGCGATGAAGTTATGAAAAGGAGCTATGAATGGGGCAAATCCTGAAAACCTTTACCGAAGACTGCCGGCAGTTTTATCAGAGGCGGTCGGACATCCGTCCCTATCGAGCTCGTCAGGCTGCTTATGGATCGTTGATTGGACGACATGGGGCAGATGCGGTGATGCGGCATGCAACATGGATTAAGGCTGTCCTCGATAATGCTGAAGCCAGGGTGAAGGAAGGCGATAATCCCTACTTCTGGCGAGTTCGGACTCGCCTACCACTCCGTTACGGCCATCCCTGCCGGGTCTTGGTGCGCGGCAGCCTGAACTCCTGTCTGGTCGAGTTCCAGGATGGATATCGTGTAGTCACTTCCAGAAATTACGTCCGGAGGCGCCGGTCGTGAAGAGGATCATCTCCATGCTGCTCCTCGTCGCCGCGGTTGCCCTGCTGCTGAGCGCCGAGACCGACAAAGCCAGGATTTCGTATTACTGGCCGCCAAAAGGCGGCACCAACTGCGCCCGATACGTGGACGGCTGGTGCCGGTCAAAGACCGCCAGCGGCATGCCGTGGGAAGCCGGCCTGTGGTGGATCGCCGCCTGTCCGCCTGAGTTCCCATTTGGCACGGTCATGCTCGTTGGTTGGCGGCCGGTGATCTGCATGGACCGGGGCGGGGCTATTAGGAGACATGGAGACTGGTTTTATTTGGATCTGTTACAGCCGAATAAGCCGGTTGACGTCGGCAAGGTGAAGATGTGCTGGTATGGCGAGCAAAGAAGTGAGGTCCTGGCGGCATCGGATGCCGGCCAGATATCAGGTTGGGAGATGGTGGAGGAGATAGAGCGGGCATGAGCGATATTCTGCTGGTCAATGCCAATTCATTGCAAATTCCCCTGGCGGATAAGTCGGTGCACTGTGTTGTTACCAGCCCTCCGTACTGGGGATTAAGAGATTACGGGATCGAGGGCCAGTTGGGACTGGAACAGACTTTGGAGGGCTATGTTGAGAGTATGGTGCAGGTGTTCCGTGAGGTTTGGCGAGTGCTGAGAGATGACGGTACGCTTTGGCTGAACCTAGGCGATACGTATGCATCGGGGATGCGCTCTGCCTATGACGATGACCGGCACAAATACCAGACTGCCCGGGCGCATGATAAAAGACCGCCCACTCCCAACGGGATCAAGCCAAAGGATTTGATTGGTATCCCTTGGCGCGTGGCTTTTGCTTTGCAAGCCGATGGCTGGTACCTCAGGAGCGACATAGTTTGGCACAAACCGAATCCGATGCCAGAGAGCGTTACGGATAGGCCAACGAAGGCGCATGAATACCTGTTTTTGTTGAGCAAGAGCGCGTCTTATTTTTACGATGCAGATGCAATACGGGAAAGGCGGGTATCGGATGGTGATGAGCAAGTGGCTGGCTGGGTCGTAGATGGGGAGCATACAGCAATTGCTCATACACAACCCAAAGACGGAAAGCAGAAACTGCGCCCGAGCAAAGCGTATTCATTTTCTCGCGCCTCAAAGGAACCCGAGCGGCCTGGGCAGAATTATGGCAATCATAGGTCTGATCGAGATGATGTGCAATATTCTGGCAGTCGCAATAAACGCACGGTTTGGACAATCGCAACCGCACCCTACAGCGGGGCGCATTTTGCGACTTATCCACCAGCGTTAGTGGAACCTTGCATCAAAGCGGGTACAAGTGAAGCGGGTTGTTGCTCAGTATGTGGGGCGCAATGGGTGAGAGTGACAGAACGTCAAGATAACCGTTATTGGACTGAACGCCGATCGGCAAGAAAAAAATGGGATTTTGGTGAAGCGCATGGGCGCAATGATTGCGGTGGTTCATTTTTAGGATTAGATACTATTACCGCCGGCTTCCAACCATCCTGTAAATGTAATGCACCAACTAAACCCGCAACCGTTCTCGACCCCTTCGCCGGTTCCGGTACAACCTTGCAAGTCGCACGGCAGCTAGGCCGCAATGCCATCGGGCTTGACCTGTCCTACACTTACCTGCACGATCAGGCGCGGGCGAGGCTGGAACTGGACAAGCTCGACGCCTGGACAAATGGCAGGCAGGCCGAGGAAACGCCCGACCTCGGCCCCCTCTTCGGCGGTGCCGCATGACGCCCAACTACCATCCGCTTTAGCGGGTGGTGCTTCACTTACTGAATTAGAGTTTTAGAGTTTTAGGAGCGTAAGTGATGTCGGAATTAAACATGAAGATCAAATGCGGCGGCTGTGGCAAGATCTTGTCCGTACCTGCAGCGGAGCGCAAGCGCATCAAGCGCTGTCGCTGCGGACGCGGCTACTATGCTCAGCGCAAGTCAGATGGCAGCTGGCGGCCGGTCGCGGTTGTCATGAACGATCAGGCGGCCACGACTGCACCGCCCGAGGCCGTTGGTTGGTGGCAGCGACTGCGGCGCAAGCGCCG
>Ga0134094_1000477_pt1 | contig 48165 bp, 38 predicted proteins | sample 5_1taG_FD_94458 | JGI IMG/M metagenome (GOLD analysis project Ga0134094, IMG submission 94458) | Switchgrass degrading microbial communities from high solid loading bioreactors in New Hampshire, USA - 5_19_20_110_A1 metaG | ecosystem: Engineered > Bioreactor > Semi-continuous > Anaerobic >... | reverse complement strand
CCCCACCCGCTGCAAGATCTCGCTGCGCGTATAATTTTTTCCCCATAGGACAGCCATGATTCCCTTCCTTGATCGATGTTGATTGGTTCTATCAAGTTCCCGGCCCTTGCCATAGTTGATCTACATCATTCCAGCGCCAGCCGGCAGCCGAAAGCGCCAGTGGGCGGTGCGGCCAGCCGGATTGAATCCGGCGCATCGTTTCTTCCCACGAGCAAATTCCGCTCAACGCGTCGGCAGCTTCGACATTGCAGGCCCCAACGGCGACAGCGGCCTTAACAGCTTGCTGGGGCGTAAATCCCCGCAGCAGCGCGCTTAGAAACCCTGCAATGGTAGCATCGCCCGAACCGGTTGTGCCGGCCACATTGACCTGAAAACAGGGCGACCATAACTCCTGGTTCGCCCAGGCTGAAGGATCTTGCGGGGCTGCCCGGCCGGTGCTGCGCACCGCTTCGACGCCGGCTGTACGCAAATACAATCCCCGGTCGCCCAATTTAATCCCCACGATCTTGACTCCCATGTCAATCAATTCAGATGAAAGCTCCGAAAGCAGTTCAGAGGTTACAAGCGGCAGAATGTTCCCATCAGGAGATTCCTCAATGAGCCGCTGAGCAGTGTCGCGGTGGAGCATAAAGAGGATCTCTTCGAAACTGGGTAAAAATATATCGATATACGGCAGGGCCGCACGCAGAATTACGGCCCAATCCGCTCGCCCGCTTTCAGAAGTTGGATCAGGATAAGCCATATCGAGTGAAGTCGTCGCGCCGGTAGAGCGCACACGGCGAAAGACCTCCGCAAGCTCCTCTCCCCCCGATTGGTACATGCGCCGCATGATCGGCGGATATCCGAAGTGGAACAGTTTTGCCTGTGCGACAAGATCCAGATCCACATCAGCGGCGCAAAATGCATCATTCGCGCCCGGGCAGTGCAGGAATATCCGGTCCTGTCCAGGCGGGCTGATAATCACGCTGTAAGAGGTTACCGAATCAGGATCGGTCACTAATCCGCCCGATAAGGCTGGATCAAAGCGGTCGACCAGCATGCGAACGATATTTCCAAACGGGTCCGCGCCGATCTTGGCAATCAACCGGGTCGGGATACCCAGGCGGTTGAGCGCCAGCCCGGTATTTGAAACCGGTCCGCCTGTCGAAAAAAGCACAGGCCCAGACTGAACGAGACGCCCCGGCTGAAATAATTCCGAAAATGTTCCCTCAGCCAGATGATCCAGGCCTGGGATCACATCCAGGCAAATATGACCGGCGGCCACAGCAAGAAAACTATCCGCCATGATCTCTGTCTCTCTTTCGCTGCATTTCAGTGACTGAATGGTTCGAGGCTATTTCGCCAATTTATCCCAATGAGGATAGTACAACCGGTAATCGCCAACCAGGAGATACAACGGCGGCTCATCTTCTTCAATTTCCGGGAAACGTCCAATATTGTCGCGGAAGCGGTTATCGGTGTTGTCATCGTTAACCAGCGACACCTCTCCCACCAGAGTTCGACCGCCCTCCGCCCAGAACTGGTGATACAGGCCCGGTGTGAGCGTTATGCTTTCCCCCGGTTCAAGCGTCACAACGCCGCCAGCCGGAACGGTTCGCAAAACGCCGTCCATTGACACCTGAACTTCGCTCTGGATGTCAACCGCTTCATCAGGGGTTGAGTTGTAAAGCTGGATCATCAACCGCCCGCCGCCCCGGTTGATGATATCCTCCATTTTCCGCCAGTGAAAATGCATCGGCGTCATCTGGCCCTGTTCGACAATCATGATCTTCTCAGCATATAACTTGCCTTCCTTTTTATCCCAGTTGCGGGCGCTGCCGTTGCGAATGGTGAAAAGGAACAGGCCTGCCTTCTGAAAATCTCCAAGGCCAAAATCAGTGATATCCCATCCAAGCTGGTTTTCGACGATTTCGGCGGCTTCGGGGCCTTTGCGCCGCCATTCATCCGGCGACCAATGGGCAAATGGCGGGAGGTAAAACCCCCGCTCGCGAATAAACGCATCCGCAGAACGAATAATATTGTTAATTTCTGATCGCTTCATATGGGATCAATGACCTCCGCAGCCATTATAGCCCGATATGATCAGGGCAAGCAAGCATCCCAAAGCGGGGTTAACCGTATCTTTCCAAACAGTAAGGCGCTTTTCAAAACGGATAACACAAAACCGGGCGAAAGAGATGTTTTGGGGTAGAATTTTGGACAACCCCGATAAACGCAAGCCCTGGCAGCATCTGCAATTCAGGAGAATTCATGTTTGTTTTTCTATCGAAATTTTTGCCGCCCATCATCTATCCCCTGGGCCTGACCATTATTTTGCTGATCCTTGCGCTGATCGTTCGCCGCAAACCTCGATTGCAAACCATTTTGATCGTCGCGGCGATTTTCCTGATCCTGGTTGGCAGCAACCGGTGGGTATCATATATGTTTGCCCGCTCGCTCGAATGGCGCTATCTGCCGCTTGAACCGGTGCCGCAGGCTGAAGCAATTGTGGTGCTGGGCGGCGGAACAGAATCGGCGCAGTACCCACGCCCCATGGTTGAAGTCAACTCGGCAGGCGACCGCATTTTATACGCCGCAATGCTCTACCAGGAGGGAAAAGCGCCCTATGTTCTGGTCAGCGGAGGAAATATCACCTGGCTGAGTGGACGAGAGATGACCCCCGCTCGCGAAATGGCAGACCTGCTGCGGATTATGAATGTCCCGGCGGAGGCGGTCTGGCTGCAGCCGGAGTCGCAGAACACTTACGAAGATGCGCTGTATTCATCCCGGATGTTGAAAGAAAAGGGAATCAAAAGGATTTTGCTGGTCACATCTGCCATGCACATGCCGCGTTCTGTGGCGCTGTTTGAGCACCAGGGCATCGAGGTGATTCCCGCGCCGGTCGATTACACGGTGACCGAAGCCGGGTGGGATAACCTCATGACTCTTGACCCAATGACCACAGCGGTTAATCTATTGCCAAATGCCAGCGCGCTGTCGCTGACGACCAACGTGCTGAAGGAATATATTGGCATGTGGATTTACCACCTGCGGGGCTGGCTTTAACCCCTTCGCATCATCAAACGCGCCTGCTCAAGCGTTTCCAAATCGCCCTCAGCCACAACAGCAGCCAGTCTGGCAGCGCCTGCCGCCAGAGATGGCTGGCTGCTCGCACCTGCGCCGTGTCTGGAGAACGCGGGCTAAAAACAACCTGCCGGTAAAGATCAGTAGCCTGGCGCAGCGCCTGGGTTAGCAGGTTGTAATCTGCTAACCGGGCCTGGTGGATCGCCAGAAACTCATCCGGCGTCATGCTCGGCGCTCCATCGATGCCGGCCCAGGCAAGCGCCTTGCGCACGTGGTGATAGAGCAAACGCGCCTGCCGTTCTGGAGCCTGGGATGAAAGCGCAAACATCCGTAAGAACAAAAGCGGCAGCGCGAGCAGCAGCAAACCTGCAGCGGCAACCAGTACCACAGCAGCAGGAGAAGCGATTCGATCTTCCGGTTCATCTAGCCGAACCACCGCTTGCGGCTGCGGTAACGATTTGGCTTCTTCTGGATATTGGATCGGCGCGCGGTATGCCGTAGGCTCAAACTCAACCCAGCCGTAGCCGGGGAAATAGACCTCGACCCAGGCATGAGCTGCTGAAACCGGCACACGGAACGCGCCCCTCGCCTGATCGTACTCGCCCATCGCATACCCGGTCACCACCCGCGCAGGGACATCGACCGAGCGAAGCATGACTGCCATCGCCGAGGCGTAGTGGCTGCAAGCGCCGCGGGCAGAGTCGAACAAGAAATAGTCAACTGCATCGCGGTTTTCAGGCGCAGGATCAACAGAAAAGTCATACGGGTACGTCTCGCGCAGGTAATTCTGAATCCGCAGCGCCTTGTGATACGGATCATCTGCGCCTTCAACCACACGCCGGGCAATCGACCGCACACGATCAGGAAGCGTATCGGGAAGCTGTAAATAGGCTGCGCGGATCTCCTGGGGATAATCGTCCCCGGACTGCGCGAGTTGATTGGCAGTCACCCGCACCGCGGCTGAAATGACCGCATAACTGGATACTTCTCCTTCCAGCAAATGACTGCTGTCGGGCTGCGTCCTGCGCAGCGAAACATCCTGGCTCGCCTGCACAGGTTCATTGGCCGAAAACAACGCTCCGCTGTGCTGCGCTACGACCTCAAAACCCTGGCGCAGGAAGTACCGCCCCGGCGGCGGTTGTTCGGGCAGGTCTTCGACCGGCTGAGCAGTTTCACGCGCCATTGGGGCCAGCTCCCAGCCCCTGCCGTTGTAGGTCGTATAAATGCCGCTGCGCCAATAGTGCAGCGGGCCCGATGGCTCGGGGATGCGCATCCCGGCATCAAAAGAAACCGGCGGGGGGTCGCTCGTTGTGACGTACATCACCGTCTCGATCCCTTGAGGAACAGTCCCGCTGATTTCGTCCATCGCCGGCAGGCTGACAAAAACCGGGGGCTTCTCAACCTCCGCGGGCGGCGGTCGATTGACCCCCGAAAAAAGGCGCTCGGCCGTCTCACTTGTCTGTTCTTGCGTGCTGCTCAACCATTCCGACAGTATATTCAGGCCCTCAGAAGTACCGAGTAACTGCGCAGCCCAGGCAGCTGCCACAATGATCAGGGTTAAAGCGAAGGAGACGCCGCTCCACTCCAGGCCAAGCTGCTCAGGGAAATCAACCCGGCGGCGCGTCCAGTCTTCATGCTGGCTGTTGAAACTGGTCCGGGCGATCAACAGAAGGGCGCAGAACAAGAAAATCAGATAATGCCAGGGAGATTGGCGGCTGAGGTGTACGTTGATGGAAAACAAAAGACCAATCGGAAGGAGCCCGATCAACATGCTGCGTTTACGCACCATCGACCAGATCATCCATATCCCGCACAGAGACAGGATAAAAAGCAATAAAACGATAAACAGCCCGGTATCCTGAACATTTTCCCCGGCTTTCAGGGTATCGACCCAGCCAACCACGCGCAGGTAAAACTGGTAACCGCGCAGGTTCATCTCGTCGAGCAGTTCAAGAAAAGGCGTACCCACCAGGGCCGCAGCAGATGGAAGAGTATGTGCGACAGATTCAACAGCCAGCGCAGCAGAAAGAATCACCGCATAGACGGCGACAAACCAGCCGGGGAAGCGCGAACGGGCCAGGAGATAGCCAAACAGGATGCTGACGAGAAAAAAAACGAGCAGCGACCTGTCCTCGCTGACCCAGTTTGCCTCATCAAAACTATTGAACATTGCGCTGAGCATCAGCGCCAGCAGAACCAGCGTCACACCGCTGCGGCGGAAAATATCGAAAACCCAGAGCATGAAGCGTTCAAACACAGGCGGCTGTCCTCTTCATGATCAATGGGCGGGCCGCGAGCGCCCGCCGGTGAGATCCGCCGGCCGCGGCATTTTGCGCGTAACAGCTTTTCCGGTGCCGGTGACCGAAAACTCCCAACGGCTGACCTCGCCGTAATAACCGCCGATCACCTGCACATCTTCCCGCCGCAGAATGCTGGCGGTGATGCCCTGCTCGATCAGCACAGGGAGAAACTGCGAGGCCAGATCACCGGAAAAAGAACGATCTTTCACGAGCCCGCCATCCCCGGCTGCCTGCTGATCTTTGCCGCTGCTTGAGTCTATAAAAGAGGACGGGTCCAGCAGAATCACCTCGGCACGGCCCCTCGCCCCGCGAATACGCGAGACCCGCCGCAGCTCGCCGACCCATTGCGAATCGAGAGAGGGCGTAACGACCAGCAGCAGATCGCTGCCCGTCACCAGCGCGCGCACCCGGTTAAGCGTTTCTTCAAGCGGGTAACCGGCAGCAGCGTTCAGTGGAGCCAGCGCTCGCAAAATTTGCCACAGGTGCGGCTGGCCCTGCCGCGGTAGAATCACAACGTCCTTTTCCCCGCCGGAGAACAACCCAACGGAGAGATTTTGCTGCAAGAGCGCTGCCGCCAGCGAAGCAACGACGGTCACCATCGTCTCTTCGCTGGAATAATCGCCCTCGCCAACATGAACAGCCGCGTCAAAGTCAGGCACCAGCCAGACATTCGAAGCTGCCTCTGGCGCAAATACCTTGACATAGGGGTCGATACGGCGAGCAGTTGTGGGCCAGTGAATATGGCGCAGCGGGTCGCCGGGGGCATATGCGCGAATCGTATTCGAGATAATGGTCTCTGCGCGCAGCGGCTGGTTCAACGGGCGGTGATCCCCTACCGCGCCCCGGTGCGGCAGGATATGCTCGGGCAGCCTGGCCAACGGTGGATATACCAGAATTTCCTGGCGCTGGAGATAATGCTGCCGGACGAGCAAGATCCCGAACGGCTCGCCCAACAACAATTCCCAGGGCCCGAGATTAAAACCCCCCCGCCGGGTGCAAATCGTGTGGACACGCCAGTTGATATGCTCGTCCGAGCCTGCAGCGCGGGCGCTTGAAACCGTGTAACCGGGGATATTCGAGCGGTCCACAAATTCCGCCCAGATAACCGGGAAAATTGTGTGGTTTTCTAAATAGATTTGCTCTTCTAATTCATCCCCCACCTGCATCGCGGCAAAACGCAGCACGCGCCGCGCCCTGACGCCTCGCGCCATTGTCAACGACCACAGGTATGCGCTCAACAGCATCCCACCCAGCGCGACCATCGACATCACGGCCACCGGCGAGGGAGCAGCGATATACCAGATAAAAGTGATCAGGAAGATTGCAAACGGCAGCCACTGCCTGACTTCAATGGTCGTCCGGAGGGATTGATCCTCGCTGCACCAGAGAATGCGCGGTTCGCGCATCCATCGCCGGATGCTGCTGATCCGCGACTGCAGGGTATTGACCATCCTTCTATTTTAACATTAACGAAGAAGAGCACCCTGGCTACCGGCTTCTCTCCGGCAGTCCCTCCTTTAAAAACTGGTCTAACAGGGGGATCACCTCGTGTAAGGTCGGCAGGACGCGGTATGCCAGATGATAAATTTCAGGTTCCGGCTGCTTAAGGTCTGGGATCATAATGGGCACAGCGCCGGCTGCATGGCCCGCGCGAATCCCGGCTTCTGAATCTTCAAGCACAATGCAGCGGTCTGGTGGGAAGCCAATCTGCCGGGCAGCCTCCAGAAAAAGATCCGGAGCCGGCTTGCCGCGCGAGACTTGATCTCCGCAGACGATTGTTTGAAACCGGTGCGCAATCCCCGCTCGTTCCAGCTTTCGAAGCGCGAACAGGCTGGATGTTGAACTGGCAATCGCTTTTGGAACAGCGTGTTCTTCTAAAAAGTCCAGCAGTTCTAACAATCCCTGTTTGATCGGAACACCGTTAAGCTCGATATCTTCTTCATAATATGCCTGGCGCAGGCTATACAAATCCTGATAGGGCAGGTCGGGGCCGAACACCTCCGCCAGAACTCCCTGCGCGTCCAAAGCCGTGCGGCCGACCATGCGCAAATAGACGACATCGTCTAACTGATACCCGCTCTCACCAAGCGCTCGAGTCCAGGCTTTTTTGGCCATTCGCTCGGTATCCAGCATTAATCCATCCATGTCAAAAAGAACGGCAAACTTTTCCAATGTGATTCCTACCATCTCATATTGTTTCGTCCCTGCGCCGCATCAAACAACCTAAATCTTTTGCAGCCCATTTTCGTGTTCGGGTCACCTGATTATACCAACCCAGCCGGGCCGCCCGCAAAGTTCGATAATCTCTAGCCCGGTATTGCCTACCCTGGCGAACCATGCGCCTGCTGCTCCAGGCTGCCGTGTTCCTGCCATCCTGATTGACAGCTATTTTATCTTTTGCTATGATGACCCGAACCGAACACCAGTCCTTCCGGATTCCTGCAAAAAGGATCCCGAAATGCTGCCCAAGCTTTCGAAAGGGACACCGGCAATTCCACACCCATACGCTAATTTCAGTTAAACTCTACCTATGAACACACAAACGCCTGTCCCAATTGACTCGCTCGCGGTGATTGTTGACCCGGAACGAGATCATGTAGCTGTCGCCAAAACGACGATCCCCTCTGGCACAATAATACTTGGGCCAGATTCGCGGACCATCATCGTTCGCGGCGAAATTCTGCCGGGGCACCGCCTGGCTGTTCGCGCGGCTGCCGCCGGTGAGTGGATATGCCAGTATGGGCGGCCATTTGCAGTATCGAAAGGCCTGGCCCCAGGTGACCTGGTCACAGATCAAACGGTTGAGAACCGCATCCCTCAGGTGGATCCGGAAAACGTACAGGTTTCACCGCCGGTGCTGCCTGCATGGGAAGGAGATATTCCAACCTTCGAAGGCTTCCGCCGGGCAGATGGTCGGTACGGCGTGCGAAACTGGATTTTGATCGTCCCGACCAGCAGTTGCTCCAGCCACGAGGCCAATATGATTGCGATGCAAGCTGAATTTTCTGGCCTCTATACCCGCGAAAAGTACCCAAGCGTCGACGGTGTGACAGCCATTCCGCACAACCGCGGCTGCGGCTGCCCTGATATGATCCCTGCCGGAACGCCGGGGCACCGTTTTACCAGCATCGTCGAGGCGACCATGCGCATGCTGGCCAATTACATCCGCCACCCAAACGTCGCAGGCGCAATTGTAATTGAGCTGGGCTGCGAGAAAACCAATCTTTCCGCTTTTAACCGTTTCATCGCGCAAGACCTCGGCCTGTTCGAATCGCGCTCAATTGGCGAGCGGGATGTCCGCAAAATTCAGCCCATCGACCTGAGCCAGGCATATGGAAAGCCGGTGTACAGCATAAGCATCCAGGGCTGCGGCGGATCGCGCGCAACCATTCAAGCCGGGTTAGACCTGCTGCCCGGAATGCTGGCAGAGGCAAATAAGGCAGTCCGCGAGACTGCGCCGGTCAGCCATCTGGCGCTCGGCCTGGAGTGCGGCGGCAGCGATGCCTTTAGCGGGCTAACGGCAAACCCGGCATTAGGCCATGCCAGCGATATGCTCATTCGCGCAGGCGGGACATCTATCATTTCAGAAGTACCGGAGTTCTTCGGCGCAGAGCATCTGTTTGCGCAGCGAGCGATTAACCGCAAAGTTGCGCGTGATATCCTGGCGCAGATCGAACGCTACCGCGAATACGCCGCTCGCAACGGCAGCAGCCTGGCAGAAAACCCAAGCCCGGGCAACAAAGAGGGCGGGCTGCTCAACATCACGATCAAGTCGCTGGGAGCCATGGCAAAAGCCGGGACAGCCCCCGTTCAGGGCGTTCTCGATTACGGCGAACCCTTCTGGCAAGCCGGGCCGAACGGGCTGTATTTAATGAACACACCCGGGTACGACCCTGAGAGCGTGCCGGCAATGGTCGCCTCAGGCTGCCAGGTGGTCTGCTTTACTACGGGACGGGGCTCTGTCCTCGGCAATGCAATTGCGCCGGTGATCAAAATCAGCAGCAACACGACCATGTATAACCGGATGCGCACCGATATGGACGTAAACGCCGGTGCTGTGCTGGATGGAGAGGCGACGCTGCCTGAAGCCGGCAAACGCATCTTCGATGAAATCCTGGCGACAGCAAGCGGCAAATGGACAAAAGCAGAAGAAAACGGTCACCGCGAGTTTGCAATATGGTCGGAAGAAGGAATTTCTCTGTAACCCGCATCAATGGATGGAACATCAGTGCACAAGACAGCCAATTCATCACTTCCTTATCTTAAAACCAATCATCCTGTGCTAAACGGCGCTTTTCCAGTCGCCCTGGGCGACCTGATCGGGAATATCCAACCCTTCCAGGATGGGCTGCTCGATGAACCTCAACGCTGCATTCTCGCCGGGCTGGAATATGACACACCCTGGACGCGCGACGCAGCGATCAACGTCTGGAATGGGGCCGGGCTGATCTTTCCAGAGGCGGCGCGCAGCACCCTGCTTGCCGTCCTGGAAAAACGGGACGGCAGGCTGTTCATCGGCGGGCAGTATTGGGACGCGATAATCTGGACAACCGGCGCATGGGCGTATTATCTCTATACCGGCGACCGGGAAATGCTTGCCCTGGCAATGGAAGCCTCGATCCATTCACTAGCGTATTTCGAGGAAACAGAATTCAACCCCGAAACCGGCCTGTTCCGCGGGCCGGCCTGCTACGGCGACGGCGTCGCCGCATATCCCGACCGCTATGCACAGACCAACGAGTCTTCCAGCATTCTCGACTGGCCCAGGTATAACCCGGAACTCACAGCGCCTGTTGGGTATGGAATCCCGATGCAGGCGCTCTCGACCAACTGCCTGTATTACAACGCTTACCGGCTGCTGGGAGAAATGGCCGCTGAACTGGGCCAACCTGCCGACCCTGCCTGGGCAGAGAAAGCAGCCGTTTTAAAGAGCGCCATTCACCAGCATTTCTGGAATGAGCAGAAGAGCATGTATCGCTATCTGGTCGACCTGTGGGGCGGCTGCGACCACCAGGAAGGGCTGGGGAACTGTTTTGCGCTCTTGTTCGGACTGGCTTCGCCAGAACAGGCTCAGAAAATCATCCAGAACCAGCACATAACCCCTGCAGGCATACCGTGTGTATGGCCTACTTACGAGCGCTACCGCCGCACGCCTGACTCATTCGGCCGCCACAGCGGGACGGTCTGGCCGCATATTCAAGGGTTTTGGGCCGAAGCCGCTGTGCGGCACGGCGCAGTGGAGAAATTTCGCTCCGAATTATTTAATCTGGCAGCGTTCGCAGTCCGCGACGGCATGTTTGCTGAGATTTACCACCCGCAGACCGGCGAAATCTACGGCGGCTTGCAGGAGGGTACGCCCGACTGGCAGTGGCATTCATGCCGGCGGCAGACGTGGAGCGCAACCGGATTCCTCCGCATGATTTTGATGGGAATAGCCGGAATGGACTTTTCGCCAGAAGGCATAACATTCCGCCCAACCATGCCCGAGGAGGTTGACCGGCTGGAGATAGGCGACCTGCCCTACCGCGGGCAGATGCTTCATCTAAAAATCACCGGTCAGGGGACGCAGATTAGGTCGTTTACCATCAACGGGCAGCACTCCGAAAAGGCATTTCTACCGGCCGGCGAAAAGGGCCGCCAGCAGGTTGAGATCCAGATGGCGCTGAGATAATCTGGCATATAATCATCATGAAGCGAACCGCATCCCTTCTCTTATTTGAAGGCCATTTACGGTATTGTGCTGCCGCCAGCTAATTGGCGCTCTATCATTATGGTGTTATTATTGTATATACCGTTATCGTTCACGGAAGCGACAGCGAAATAAAAAATCGAAGTCATATGCAAACAAAGAAACGGGTTACCATAAAAGAGGTCGCTCAGGCTGCTGGTGTTTCGGCGCAGACAGTTTCGCGGGTGCTAAACGACCGGCCTGACGTTTCTGCGAGCACGCGCCAGAAGATCCGCGCGATTATCGCTGAAATGGGCTATTCCCCCAATGTGCTTGCTCGCAGCCTGATTCAGGGGCGGACGCACACCATTGGGGTGATCGGATATGGGCTGGGATACTATGGGCCTTCGCGCGTCATCACCGGGATTGAACGGCGCGCCAATGAATTGGGCTATTCTCTCCTGCTCAGCCTGGTGCGCGAACCCGAAACAAACAGCGGTGAAGCTCATTTAGATAACCTGCTTGCCCATCAGGTTGACGGCATTATCTGGGCTGTTCCTGAGATTGGGGCAAATCGAGACTGGCTGGCGCATCAGATGAATCAACTTTCAGTGCCGGCCGTTTTTATTAATACGCAGCCGCGGCCCGGTCTCACCGTTGTAGCGATCGATAATCGCGAGGGCGGGCGGCTGGCGACCCAACACCTGCTAGACCAGGGCTACCGCCGCATCGGCCTGATCACCGGTCCTTCTTCATGGTGGGAATCGCAGCAGCGCGAATTGGGCTGGCGCGAGGCTATGCAAAGTCACAGCTCGCTGACTGCCGGGCTGGATCTGGAAGCGTTAAAAGTAACCGGCGACTGGTACCCAACCAGCGGCGAAAAAGGATTGGAAGCGCTGCTTCAACGCTGCCCTGACCTGGAAGCCGTTTTTGTTTGCAATGACCCGATGGCAGCCGGCGCGCTGCGGGCCGCTCACCGCCTGGGGCGCAGGGTTCCTCAAGATCTCGCAGTGGTCGGTTATGATGACACTCCCGAGGCAGGTTATTACTATCCGCCTCTGACGACCATCCGGCAGCCGCTCTCAGAGATGGGTGGAAAAGCGGTCGACCTTCTTCACCAGATTCTTGAGGACCAGCCGGATGGGCAGGAGCTAAATTCAACGCAGGCTATTTGGATGCACCCTCATCTGGTGATCCGTGATAGTTCGATGCGAGGACCTTGATTCAAGTTTTCCAATCGTCCTCGCGGTTCTTTGCAGTTCTCTCCTTTATATGGGCAATAATCACGCAAGCAAACAATCAGACAATCAATAAACAACTTAAGGAGAATGATCAATGAAACCTGTAACTCTTGGCGTAATCGTTGGAAACCGCGGCTTTTTCCCGGATCACCTTTGCAGGGAAGGCCGCCAGAGGGTCCTAAAGGTTCTGGAAGAAGAAGGTTTTAAAGCAGTAGCCCTTAGCGAAGAAGATACCAAATACGGCAGCATCGTAACGATTAGCGACTCGCAAAAGTGCGCTGACCTGTTCAAGAAGCACCGCGAGGAGATTGACGGTATTTTGATCACGCTTCCAAACTTTGGCGAGGAGCGGGCGATCGTAAACGCGCTGCGCTGGTCAGGGCTGGATGTGCCGGTGCTGGTTCATGCCTTCAATGACGACCCGGAGAAAATGACCATTGCCGACCGGCGCGACTCATTCTGCGGGAAGATGTCTACCTGCAATAACCTGACTCAGTTCGGGATCAAATTCAGCCTGACTTCGCTGCACACCATGGACCCTGAATGGCCAGAATTCCGCGCCGACCTGCAGAAGTTTGGCGCGGTCTGCCGCGTTGTGGGTGGGTTGAAAAAAGCCCGCCTGGGCGCTATCGGCGCTCGCCCGGCTGCGTTCAGCACCGTCCGCTACAGCGAAAAACTGTTTGAACATGCCGGCATTTCAGTTGAAACCCTCGACCTCTCCGAACTGTTTGGGATGGCAGGGCGCATCAAGGCCGATGATCCTCGCCTGACCGCAAAAATTGAATCGATCGCCAGCTATGTCCCCACGCAGGGGATCCCCACAGAATCGATGATGCGCATGGCGCGCCTCGGTGTCGTGATTGACCAATGGGCGCAAGAGAACGCGCTGGATGGAACCGCGATTCAATGCTGGACGGCCATGCAGGAATATTACGGGGTTGTTCCCTGCACCATCATGAGCATGATGAGCGATTCGCTGCTGCCGAGCGCCTGCGAAACAGACATCGCCGGCCTGGTGGGAATGTATGCAATGGTCCTTGCTTCGGGCAAACCCAGCGCCATTGTCGACTGGAATAACAACTTCGGCAGCGACCCTGACCGCGCTGTGATCTTCCACTGCTCGAACCTGCCAAAGGCGCTGTTCGTGGAAGAAGCCGCTGCGGCAGAGAGTGCTCTCAAAATGGATTATCAGGCGATCATTGCCGGAACAGTCGGTAAAGAGAATACCTACGGAACAGTCACCGGGCGGCTCAAGCCCCAAACCTTCACCTACTGCCGTGTCTCAACCGACGATCTCAACGGGAAGATCCGCACTTATATCGGAGAGGGCGAATTGACCGATGATCCGCTGAACACATTTGGCGGTTACGGCGTGGTTTGCATTCCAAACTTCCAGAAGCTGCTCGCTCATATCTGCGAAAATGGTTTTGAGCACCACGTCGCGATCAATCCTTCAAGAGTCGCGCCGGCGCTGAACGAAGCATTTACCAAATACCTTGGCTGGCTGACCTACTATCATAAGTAACGAACCACACCTGACGAAACAGCCCCTTAAGGTTCGAGATCGAGAGATAGCGGCCTGAAGTGAGGCGGAGGTTTGGATGGGCGATAAGAAGTACACAATTGGTATCGATTTTGGGACCGAGTCAGGCCGGGCGCTGCTTGTCGATGTATCCAACGGGCAAGAGGTCGCCACGGCTGTTCATCGCTACGCCAATGGGGTAATTGATGAACAGCTCCCCGGCTCCGGTATTCGCCTGGCGCCTGATTGGGCTTTGCAAGACCCAAACGACTACCTGGAAGTCCTTAAGAACGCGGTCCCCGCGGTATTAGAGAAGAGCGGCATCGACCCGGAGGATGTGATTGGCGTCGGGATTGATTTCACATCCTGCACGCTTCTCCCGACCAGGGCAGATGGAACGCCGCTGTCCTTCCTTCCTGAATATCGCGGCAATCCCCATGCCTGGGTTAAGCTCTGGAAGCACCATGCTGCTCAACCCGAAGCCAATAAGATCAACGAGATCGCCAGCGCTCGCGCCGGTGAGGAAGGCTTTGGTTTTCTTAACCGCTACGGCGGAAAGGTCAGCTCCGAGTGGTTCTTCCCAAAGGTATGGCAAATTCTGAACGAAGCCCCCGAGATCTACGCCGCCGCCGACCGGATCATTGAGGCCGCTGATTGGGTGGTCTGGCAGCTCACCGGTGTCGAAACACGCAGCAACACGGCTGCCGGTTACAAGGCCATCTGGTCAAAACGCGAGGGCTGGCCGCCAAAAGAATTCTTCAAAGCGCTCGATCCGCGAATGGAGAATATCGTCGAAGAGAAGATGAAGCCTGAGATCGACTTCATCGGTCATAAAGCAGGTGAGTTGACTGAAAAGGCTGCCGGGTGGACCGGACTAAAGCCGGGCACGGCTGTAGCGGTGGCGAATGTTGACGCGCATGTGGCTGTGCCGGCCTCGACGGTGATCGAACCGGGCCGCATGGTCATTATCATGGGAACTTCTAACTGCCACATGGTGCTGAGCAATGAAGAAAAGCTGGTTCCCGGCATCTGTGGTTATGTAGAAGATGGTATCTTGCCCGGGTACATCGGCTATGAGGCCGGGCAGTCCTGCGTGGGCGATCACTTCGCCTGGTTCGTCGAGAACTGCGTCCCGTCGGCCTATACAGAAGAGGCCAGGGCGCGAGGGATCAATATTCATGCGCTGCTAGAAGAAAAGGCCGCCGCGCTGATGCCCGGTGAAAGCGGCTTGCTGGCCCTGGACTGGTGGAACGGCAACCGCAGCGTGCTGGTCGATGGGGACCTGACCGGCCTGTTGATCGGCGCGACCCTGACCACAAAACCGGAGGAGATCTACCGCGCGCTGATTGAGGCGACAGCCTACGGCACACGGGTGATCATCGAAGCGTTTGAAAACAACGGCGTACTGGTCAATGAGATCGTTGCGACAGGCGGCCTGCCCGAGTACAACAAGCTGCTGATGCAAATCTATGCTGATGTGACCGGGCGTGAGGTGAAAGTCGCTGACTCCAGGCAGACCCCTGCCCTCGGTTCGGCAATGTTTGGCGCCGTGGCAGCCGGGAAAGCCAGCGGCGGCCACGACTCAATCTTTGAAGCCAGTCAGAAGATGGCCCGCCTGCGCGACGACTGCTACAAGCCTGACCCAAAGCGCCAGGCCGTCTATGAGCGCCTGTTCAGGGAATACGTGATCCTGCACGATTACTTCGGCCGCGGCGTAAATGATGTAATGAAGCGCCTGAAAGCGCTGAAAGTTGAAGCGTTTGAGAACCGCTAGTCATGTAACACCTCCTGCCTGCTCAGCATCATGCTGAGAAGCAGGACTTTTGGGGTGTTCTGTGGGGACAACGCAGAACACCCCAAACTTATAATAAGTACTGGAAATTCAATTTCGATCAGGAGGAAATGCAATGTCCCTTGAATCCATCCGCCAGGAGCTGGTCAAGCTCCACCTCGAACTGCCGAAGAACAATCTGGTTACCTGGACCAGTGGGAATGTCAGCATTCGTGATAAAGAGACCGGCCTTGTTGTGATTAAACCATCCGGCGTCAGCTATGAAGATCTCAAGGCTGAAGATTTTGTGGTGCTCGACCTGGACGGTAATATTGTCGAGGGCAATTTGAAACCCTCATCAGATACGGCCAGCCATCTCTATATCTACCGCCACCGTCCTGACGTGTTCGGCGTCGTCCACACCCATTCGCCCTATGCGACTGCTTTTGCTGCCGTCGGAAAACCCATCCCGGTTTACCTGACAGCCCAAGCCGATGAATTTGGCGGTCCGATCCCCTGTGGGCCATTTGCCCTCATTGGCGGCGAACAGATTGGGCAGGTTGTCGTTGAGCACATCGGTAAATCAGCAGCCATTCTGCTCAAGAACCACGGCGTTTTCACCGTTGGGCCTTCTGGCAAAGCAGCCGTAAAAGCAGCCGTAATGGTTGAGGATATCGCCCGGACTATCTGGATTGCCAAACAACTGGGCGAACCGGATGAGATCCCCGCGGAAATGGTTGAGAAGCTCCATTACCGCTATACGCATGAATACGGCCAGTAGGCAAAAAGGCCGGTTTTAAGCCGGCCAGGCCGCCCATCACAGCCTGCACATCATTCTAAAGGTGTTCCTTATGCATGAACTTCCTGAAGATCGATTCTTTGGGCCAGATGAAACGCAGCGAAAGATCGCGCAAAGACTTTACGAAACAGTCGCCGGCCTGCCGATCGTGTCGCCGCACGGGCATGTCGAGCCGCGTCTCTTTGCCGATCCAGATTTTTCCTTTGGCTCGCCGGTCGATCTGCTGATCATCCCCGATCATTATGTCTTCCGCATGCTCTACTCGCAAGGCATCCCGCTTGAGGCGCTCGGCATTCCGCGACAGGACGGGGGGCCGGTTGAAACAGATCACCGGAAGATCTGGCAGATTTTTGCCGAGAACTTCTATCTGTTTCGCGGCACCCCCTCTGGCGTGTGGCTGACAACCGAGCTGCACACCATTTTTGATGTGCACAAAAAGCTGAACGGCGAAACGGCTCAAGAGATCTACGATCAGATTGCTGAGAAGCTCTCTTCTCCTGAATTCCGCCCGCGCCGCCTGTTCGAGCGCTTTAACATTGAAGTCTTATGCACGACCGATGCCGCGACAGATTCTCTCGCCGAACACCAGGCCATCCAAAAATCCGGCTGGGGCGGGCGTATTCTGCCCACTTTCCGCCCTGATCAGGTGATCAACCTGGAAACGCCGGGCTGGGCGGAGCACATTTCGAAGCTCAGCCAGGTCACCCGCACAGATATCCACGATTATCGCAGCTTTATCGCGGCGATTGAAAAACAGCGCGCTTTCTTTAAGGAAATGGGGGCAAAAGCGACGGACCATGCTGCCACAATACCCGCGACGGAAGAACTTTCTCAGCAAGAAGCAGACTCCATCTTCCAGCGCGCGTTAAAGGGGAACGCCACCAGCCAGGACGCCGCGCGGTTCACCGCACACATGCTGATGGAAATGGCCCGCATGAGCATTGAGGATGGGCTGGTCATGCAGCTTCACCCCGGCTCTTTCCGCAACCATAACACTGCCCTGTTTCAGAAATTTGGCGCGGATAAAGGCGCAGACATCCCGATTCGGGTTGAATTCACAAACAACCTGCGCCCGCTGCTCAACAAATACGGCAATGACCCGCGCCTGACGCTCATTCTGTTCACCCTGGATGAGACCAACTATGGACGCGAGATGGCTCCGCTTGCCGGGCATTATCCTGCGCTCAAGCTTGGCCCGCCCTGGTGGTTCTTCGACAGCATCAACGGCATTCAGCGTTACTTTGATCAGGTGATTGAAACCGCCGGGCTTTACAACACAGCCGGTTTCAACGACGATACGCGGGCGTTTTGCTCGATCCCGGCGCGCCACGACCTGTGGCGGCGCGCAAGCGCCAATTGGGTCGCCGGGCTGGCTGCGCGGAAGATCATCGACCTGGATGAAGCGGAAGAAATGATCCTTGACCTGTCTTACCGGCTGGTCAAGAGAGCCTATAAAATGGATGAAATCCCTGAAGATGCAAAGCCTTTCTTCAAGGAGCAAAAAGAGGGCTGATGATGATCGCACCAACCGGATACATTCACTACCCCGATTCTCTGGTCGAGGTAGATGGCATAACCTACTTCCTCGCTCGCAGCGAGCAAGAGGGCACGAAATACCTCGGCGTTAAGGGAGATGCTGCCGGCTTTCAGGGCGGGTTTCGCGTTGGCCCGGATATAAACCTGTGTCCGCTTTTGCCTGAGAATGCCGCCCTGCTGCGCCAGCGGCTGCCCTGGCTGCGCCCTCAACCGCTCGGCCTGCAGCTGACCGCCGGGTTTGGCGACCGGCTTGGGCTGGCAACGCCAGGGCACGTGCGCGCCCTGCGAAAGAACCAGGCGGCAGGTGGGAAAATAGCGCCAATCTTCGCCCAGCAGTCCGTCCGCGAAAATGCCCGCACGCACCGCACGCCGCAGATGGTTCTCGATGATGCCATGTGGGGCGTCTTTCAATCGGGCTGGCAAGAGCCGTGGGGCGCAGACGCAGACCATCTCAAAACAACTGCCGATCTCGACGCGTACCTGGACGCCGGATACACCTTTTTCACCATCGACCCGGGCGATCATGTGGATCACGGCGCTGAAACCAGCTCACCGGATGCACTGCGCGATAAAGTCCGCGCACTTCCCTGGGATATTCTAATCAGTTCATGGGATGACCTGCAGTCCCGCTACCTGGGCCAGTCGGCGCAAATCGAAGATTTTACGCTCACTTTCGATGAGACCACCCTGCTCCGCGCGGCTGCGAAACATGGCCGGGCTGTTGCCCATACGGCCCAAATGGCAAAGCACCTGGCGGCGCGTTCTGGGAACCTCCTCTATGATCTGGAAGTTTCGGTTGATGAGACTGAAACGCCGACCTCGGCAGAAGAGCATTTCTTCATTGCCAGCGAACTGCAGCGGCTCGGGGTGCGGTGTGTCAGCCTGGCTCCGCGCTTTGTTGGGCGATTTGAAAAGGGCGTTGACTATATCGGTGATTTACGCCAGTTTGAGGCAGAATTTATCTGTCACGCTGCCATCGCCCGGCGGTTTGGTTACCGGCTCAGCCTGCATTCGGGGTCTGATAAATTCAGCATTTACGGCATTGCCGCCCGGCATACGGGGGGCCTGCTGCATCTCAAGACTGCCGGAACCAGCTACCTTGAGGCACTGCGGGTGATCGCGCACGCAAATCCCGTCCTGTTTCGCGAGATTCTCTTGTTATCGATCGAGCGTTATGAAACGGACCGGGCGACCTATCACGTCTCCGCAGAGATTGGCAGGCTCGGCGAGCCGGACCGTATCGCAGATGCAGCCCTGGACACGCTTCTGGACCAATTTGATGCGCGGCAAATTCTGCACGTCACCTTTGGAACTGTCCTCGACAGGTTTGGCCCGCGCTTAATCGATACTCTGCGGTCGCACGAAGAGGATTATTACGACGTGCTGTCTGCGCATTTTGTCAAGCATTTGCAGCCCACTTGCAGCCGATGAATACCTGACAAAGTGACCAGGATTAATCCAACCTATCCGGACAGGTAAACTTTCGCCAAAGGCATGGTGCGCAGCATGGAACCCTCTGGTATCCTTTCAAGGTTGCGAGCGGTGAGCGCCTGCGGCAGCCTACCGGTTGATCACCATGCCTCAGCCCTTACCCGCTTGCCATTTGATCAGGATCCGAGTATGCCCGAGTCAAAAGGGCCTGTCAGGAGAGGTAAATGCGTGTTTTATTGGCAGATGACCAACCAAAAGTCCGTGCTGCGCTCCGCCTGATACTGGAACAGCTAAAGAAAGTAGAGATTATTGAAGAAGTCGTCGACGCAAAGAGTCTGATTGACCGTCTGGAAGGCAGCAACCCCGATCTGCTGCTGCTCGATTGGGAACTACCCGGGCTGCAGCCCGGCCTATCGTTCAACGAACTGCGCAGCCATAACCAAGCCCTCAAAGTGATCGTACTGAGCGCGCGGATTTCAAATGATCAATTCGCTCCTTTTCAATCAAACCCGCCCTGCGGCGCAGATGCCTTTATCAGTAAATGCGATCCGCCCGAGCGGCTGTTTGCTACGCTGCACGCATTTGGAACAGATTAGGACGTTCTGAAAAGGAATCATCAAGGGCTGCCTGGAAAGTAATCAGGCAGCCCTTGATGATTAACTCAAAATGAGCAAGTGGTTTATTCAGCAGCACCAAGCTGAGATTTGGCCCGCTCAATCGACTGCAGCGCCAGATAGCGATCGCCAAACTGCTTCACTTTGTCCAGCTCATTGTCGAACTGGTCATAATGGCCCTCTTCGTCAGCAACAAGCTGCTCGAAAATCTTCTTCGTGACGGCATCTTCATTGGCGGAGCTTTCATTCGCCCAGACGTTATAATTGCGAGCGCTGGTTTTTTCCATTTCCCGTGCCATCTCCAGGATTTCAACAACATCCTGTACAGGCTTCACTTCCTCTTCCGCCCGCATGGTCACATCGCCCTTCAGGAAGATAACGCGCTCTGCTAGCGTCTCAACGTGCGTCATCTCCTTAATGGCTGTTCGCTTAAACAGCGAGGAGAGCAGCTCATAGCCCTGATCGTCCAGATGGAAATGGAAATACATGTATTGGTTAACCGCCGACAACTCATCCCGCACGGCGCGATTAAGTAATTCAATGCTTTTTTCGTACATTCCTATCCTCCAGAATGGATTTGCGTACCAATTGTGAAAATTATAGCATTGTCAGGTACCGGTGGCAATCAGAGCCGGTAGACCAAAATTGGCCTTGAGCTGCTTAGACCGTTACAGTTCGAACCAGAAGTACTGGTACGGCTCCAACTGAATTTCAAGCGTGCGGTCCGTGATCGGGTTAAGCTTGCCGGTGATCAGATCCACCGCTGCAGGAGGCGGGGTCATTTCGGTTAGCTGAATAACGGCCTTCTGCGATTCACCGGAGAGATTCTGGACGATGAGAAGGTTCTCTCGATGCTCTGGATCATCATAAGTGCGGTAATAAGCAGCAACAGCTGTATTATCGCAGGCAGCCCAATGGAACTCACCCTCGCCAAACGCCATGTGTTCTTTCACAATGCCAACGAGCTTGCAAATAAAATTAAGCAGCGAGTCAGGGTCCTGAATCTGAGATTCGACATTTACTTCCTGGGGGCTGAACGGCCGCTCAGAAATCACCGGCGCATACAGCGATTCTGTGGGAGCTGCAGAAAAACCCGCATTGATGTCCGCCGACCACTGCATCGGCGTGCGAACGCCGTTGCGGTCATCCAGCCAAATGTTGTCACCCATCCCAATCTCGTCACCATAATAGATGATCGGCGTCCCAGGCATGGTAAACAGGAGAGAATTTGCCAGCTCGATCTTCCGGCGGTCATTATCCAGCAGCGGCGCCAGCCGGCGGCGGATCCCCAAATTCAGGCGCATGCGCGGCTCAGGCGCATACTGCTCCCACATCCAGTCTCGCTCTTCCGGCGTCACCATTTCAAGCGTCAGCTCATCATGATTCCGAAGGAAAATGCACCACTGGCAGGTCCGGTTAATGGCCGGCGTGCGCGACATGATCCATTCCAGCGACGTTCGATCTCCCTTTTTGATGGACATAAAAATTCGCGGCATGATGGGAAAATGGAAGCCCATCTGGAATTCATCTCCATCGCCAAAATAGGGGAAAACATCCTCAGGCCACTGGTTTGCTTCGCACAGTAAAATGCGCCCCGGGTAGTTTTCGTCGATAAAGCGGCGAATCTCCTTCAAATAAGCATGTGTCTCCGGAAGGTTTTCACAGTTGGTTCCCTCTCGCTCGAACAGATAAGGAACAGCATCAGCACGAAAACCGTCTACGCCCAAATCCAACCAGAAGCGCATGACATTCTTCATCTCTTCGCGAACGGCCGGGTTATCATAATTCAGGTCAGGCTGAGAAGAATAGAAGCGGTGCCAGAAATACTGCCCGGCCTTTTCGTCCCAGGTCCAGTTCGATTTCTCGGTATCCAGGAAGATGATGCGGGCATCTTTATACTTCTGATCGGTATCGCTCCATACGTAATAATCGCGATAAGGTGAGTTGCGATCGGAGCGCGCCGCCTGGAACCAGGGATGCTGATCGGAAGTGTGGTTTAACACCAGGTCTAAAATGACCCGGATGCCGCGAGCATGTGCTTCATCAAGGAAATACTTAAAATCTTCCAGCGTTCCGTACTGTGGATGGATATTGTAGTGATCAGAGATATCATACCCATCATCTTTTAACGGAGATGGGTAAATCGGCAGCAGCCAGACACAATCGACCCCCAGGTGCTTCAGATAATCCAGCTTCTGCGCCGCGCCCCGCAAGTCGCCGTGGCCATCGCCATTGCTGTCGTAAAAGGCGCGAACATACAGCTCGTAGAAAATTGCTTTTCGATACCAGAGCATCGCTCTTTCGGTCATATTTCCTCCAAAGCGCCAGACATGATTATTGGATTTTTGCATTTGACCTCGATTAAGAGATCAATAAATTCGCCTCATTTGGATGATGCAGTTGAGGGAGCACCGCAGGATTTGCGCACCAGCAGGTGCGCATCCAAAAGGACCTGCATTTTTGAAGGCTTCACTCCCCGAACCAGGTCAACCACCATCTCACCTGCACAACGAGCCAGCTCTTCAATCGGAAGATGGACCGTTGTCAGGCTGGGATCAACATAACGTGAGATCGGAACATCATCGAAACCGACAAGCGCGATATCCTGAGGAATTCGCAAATTATGCTCGCGGATCGCCGCCATCGCCCCAAAAGCAACCACATCACTGGCAACAAACACGGCTGAAAATTGAGTACCTGAATTCAGCAGATCACTCATTTGATGATATCCGCTTTCCGGCTCAAAATCCCCATAACGGACCAGGGCAGGGTCGAAAGAAATACCGGCATTTCTCAAAGCATCCTGGTACCCCAGCAAGCGTTCGTTTGAAGCCGAATACGTCGGTTTTGCATTGGTAATGCAGGCAATCCGTGAATGGCCAAGCTGGATTAAGTGATCAACCGCACGGCGAGCAGCCACGCGGTTATCAATATCCACACAATAATAGGAAGGGCCCGGAAGCGCCCCCATCAAAACGGTCGGCACGCCGTGTTCGATAAGCGAGACAATCGCCTTATCATCAACACGCGGACCAGAATAGAGAATTCCATCAATGCTGTTCGATCGGACCAGTTTGAGGTACGCCTCCCGGTCGTCGAAATCCTCGACAATTTGCAGCATCAAGCGCATCCCCAGGCGATTAAACTCGCGGACCAGGGTCCCCATGATCTGATTCAGGTACATATCGGCTGCAATGGCATGAGGGCGCCGCGCCAGCAGCAGCCCAATGGTTTGCGTCCTCCCGCTGGCGAGCGCCTGAGCTGCCGCATCTGGCACATAGCCCAATTCACGAGCTGCCTGAAGCACTCGCTCCCGCGTTTCTTTGCTAATATGCATTCCCTCAACATCATTGAGGACAAACGAAACTGTTGTTCGAGAAACCCCTGCCCTTCTGGCAACATCCAGGCTGGTTACACGTTTGGCGCTCAAGTCCCGTCCTCCCACTTAAAGACTGCAATGATGTTTTGTAAAAATACAAGAGAAACGCTATTTGATCCCAGATCAATACCGACTAACGCGCGTTAACTAGTATAGCATTTGCATATTTCCGCGTCAACTAAACAGGGTTTATTTTTATGGTAGGATTCTCACGCTGTGACTTACACAACCTCCCAGGCAAATGATCTGGAGTCATCGGATGGTCATTTTTGGTAAATGGAAAAACCAGACACTTACATTAAGTATTAAGGGAAACAGCCTGACCTTTAGCCTGCAAAGCTCTGGCGATTCGCAGGTATACAGTTTTGATGTAGAAGGCCGCCTGTGGACGGCAATGGTGAAAAGCATTTCTTACCGCCGCGGGCTGAACGGCAAAACCGTCGCAAAGTGGACGGTTGCCGGTCCTCGGAGCGGTATCCGGAAGCTGGGAGACATGGATGGCCGCGAACGGCGGTGGCTTTCTGAAGATGAGGTCATGCAGCTCGAAGAACAGGCGCGGCAAACTGCCAGTGATCTGCTGGCCGACCTGCAGCACGACCGCGTCGAAATCAATGCACCGCTGCCCGACCCCACTCTGCCGCTCCTGAAACGCGCTGCCAATTTCACGACACAGCGCTACCGCCAGGATGTTCAGCAGTATCATCAAATCTATAAACCCGTTGGCATCTTGCCGCCTGACCAGTACATGGCTGTTGTGCTGCAGTTGACAGAAGGTTGTTCCTTTAATACCTGCACATTTTGCACTTTCTACCGCGACAGGCGCTTCCGTATCAAGACGCCTGAAGAATTTCGCGCCCATGCGCAGGCAGTCCGCGATTACCTGGGTGAAGGATTGAGCCTGCGCCGTACCATCTTCTTAGGCGATGCAAATGCGCTGGTTGTACCCATGCCAAAACTGATTGAACGGGTAAAAATCGTTCACGAACTGTATGACGTTGAAGCCTTAGGCGGTATTTACGCTTTTCTGGATGGTTTTAGCGGTGAAAAGAAAACGCCAGATGATTACGCCCAACTGCGCCGGCTGGGCATGGAACGGATTTATATCGGCATGGAAAGTGGGAATGAAGAACTTCTCAGGTTCCTGAAAAAACCCGGAAAGCCGGAAGATGTCATCCAGGCGGTTAGAGCGATTAAAACCGGTGGCATTTCGGTTGGAATCATTGTTCTGTTGGGCGCGGGCGGGCAGCGGTTTGCTGATGTGCACGTCCGAGACACAATCGCTGCGATCAATAAAATGAACCTCGATCTCGATGACCTAGTTTACTTCTCAGAACTGATCGAAAGCGAAGGCATGGAGTATACACGCGATGCTTTCCAGGCGCACCTCAAACCGCTGGCTCCTGAAGAACGGATTGCCCAGGGAGAAAAAATTGAAGCCGGGCTGCGCTTTACCGAAGAAGGCGGTGTACCGCATATTTCCAGATACGATATCCGCGAGTTTGTGTATTAACCGGCATTCTCCAGGCCTGAAAAAAATCTTAACATTTTGCAAGGATCGCCAGAACAGGTGGTACGAGACTTGCAAATTGAATTTGATTCGTTTATACTGTGGGTACAAGTGGATCAAAGTGGGAGCTAGTGGAGCGCCGGCATCATTGTCCGGCGTTCCATGTATATAGGACCTCTAGAACAAATGTTTTTAGGTCGATACGAACATGCCATCGATGAAAAAGGCCGCCTGACGATTCCAGTTCGCTTTCGCGAGCTGTTGTCGAATGGCGCCTACCTCACGCAGGGTTTCGACCAAAATCTGATGGTCCTTCCGGCTCCTTCCTTTGAGCTTATGTGCGATCATGTGAATGAGATGAGTATGACCGATCCGGTAGCCCGGCAACTTAAACGCTTCATTTTTTCCTCAGCCGAGCGCCTGGAATTCGACCGGGCAGGCCGAATGTTGGTGCCGCAGTTCTTAAGAGAAGCGGCGCAGCTTGACGGTGCTGCTGTAATTGTTGGGGTGGGCGACTATTTCGAGATATGGTCTCCGCAAAACTGGGCCAAACAGAACGAATTGTTGCTAAACGCTGAAGCAAATTCACACCTCTTTGCAGAACTCAAGCTCCCGATCCGGTAGGGCTATGAAACTATGGAGCCCTTCGAGAACGGCATATCACCATCGCATCGTTCTGTTCTTTACCATGAAACCATAGATGCTTTGCGTCCGCAGAACCCAGGGCGCTATGTAGACGCGACTGTCGGAGCAGGGGGACACGCCTGGGGGATTTTGGCTGCAAGCGAGCCGGATGGTCAACTGCTGGGGCTGGATTTAGATCCGCAAGCTCTGGCCTTAGCCCGTGAGCGTCTGGCCCCATTTGGCAACCGTGCAATTTTGGTTCAAGCCTCTTACGTAACCCTCCTGGATCAAATTCAACGGCTGCAGTGGGAACACGTTCAAGGCATTGTGATTGACCTTGGCGTTTCCAGCATGCAGCTCGACACTCCAGAACGCGGCTTTTCTTTTCAATCCGAAGGCCCGCTGGATATGCGTTTCGATCCCACCCAGGCGCTCCGCGCAGAGGATGTCGTTAACCAATGGTCTGAGCGCGATTTAGCTGACCTGATCTGGCGTTACGGAGAAGAGCAGTTGTCGCGCCGCATTGCCAGAGCCATCCTCCAGGCCCGGCCGCTGCACACTACCCGCGAACTGGCTGAGCTCATTGAGCGAGTCTACGGGGGACGGAAGGGCCACACCCACCCGGCAACGCGCACTTTTCAGGCGCTGCGAATTGCGGTCAACCAGGAATTGCAGGCAATCGAGCGTTTCTTGCCTCAGGCGCTGGAAGCGCTTGCCCCCGGGGGAAGATTGGCTGTCATTTCTTTCCATTCCCTCGAAGATCGCATTGTTAAGCAGTTTTTCCGCCGCGAAAGCCGCGACTGTATCTGCCCTCCCGAACTGCCCGTTTGCACCTGCGGACATAAAGCAACCATCATAGAGGTCAACCGCCGTCCGATCGAAGCGTCGGCGGAAGAAGTTAAGAGTAATCCTCGAGCAAGAAGCGCTCGTTTACGTGTGACTGAAAAGAAGTAAGACAAACCTCGCCGGATTATTCCACGGCAAAAAATCTAAAAAAATAAACATTCTGGCATAAGTGTTGCAAGGTTGTTTTCAAGGAGGGTAGACCGCCTTGGAAACACAGGTTAATGAAGACATGCATGGTTGGAGTAGGGCAGTAGCGATGGAGAAGCGGCTGGTTCAGGCATATCGACAGGCTCCCTGGCGGATCCAGACACAGCGGGGTGTGCTCATCCTGGTCGTTTCGATTCTGATCATCTCTATCTTTTGGGTGATGGTCAGCGTTTCTGTTCAGGCAGCAACAGCCGGGCTCCAACTTCAAACCCTGGAAGATGAGCGAGAAGATCTGCGGCGGCAAATCGCCGGGCTGCGGACAAAGATCGCCATCCAAACGTCAAAAGCCCAGATGGAGCAGCGCGCGGCTGCCCTGGGCTTCGTGCCGGTTACCCCGGAAGATATCACCTACATCGTTGTCCCAGGGTATACAGGGCGAACCCCTGAGATCCAGGCATCACCACCCTCAAAGACGATTCAACAGCCCTTGATTAAACCAAGCTATACCCAATCGCTGTGGGAGTGGCTGCTTCAAGGGGTTCTCGAATTCAGCGAGCAGCCGGGGGGCATGCTGCCATGAGCAAAATAAGTCCAATCTCCCGCTATACATTCATTGGAGGCGCACTGACATTGGTGGGCCTGTTGATTTTTGTATGGATGATCCAGATCCAGACAAGTGAAAGCGCGGAAGACCTCCGGGCAATGGGGCAGAATTACACCTATATCCTCAAGACAATCTTCCCGGAACGCGGCAACATTTATGACCGCTGGGGGCATCTGCTGGCTGGCAACGTCGAGGTTTATGAAATTGGCGTCGACCTGCCGTCCATGAAAGACCCAAAGACAATCGCCATCACCCTTGCAGAAGTAGCCGGGTTAGATTACGGCAAGGTGTACGGGGAGCTGACTAAGGAAGAAGACCCGGACCGCCCGCGCAGGTACGTCGTTTTAGCCAACGACCTGACCCCAGAGATGATCGATCAGATCAAGGCGCAAAAAGAGCAGCTTGATGCACAAATTAATCTAGAGACCAACGCCAGAAAGCGCGCAGCGCTGCCGTCACTTGAAGGGCTGCTCTGGTCGCCGCGCCTGCAGCGCAGTTATCCGGAAGGGACGCTTGGGGCCAGCATCCTCGGCTTCTACTCATATAAAGACCCGAACGAGGCAAAGGGTTATTTCGGCGTTGAGGGCGAGTACGACGATCTTCTGGCGGGCCAGCCGGTCCAGATCCTGGTCCCTACAGACCCCTACCTGATCGGCGAATCGCCATCCATTCCGCCGGGGGTCAGCCTGGTCCTGACCATCGACCGGGAGATCCAGGCGATGACAGAACGCGTGCTTGATGAAGCCGTCGCAGATAACGACGCGGAATCCGGCACGATCATTATTATGGACCCCCGGAACGGAGAGATCCTTGCAATGGCGACCACTCCTCGCCTCGATCCGAATGAATACTGGATGTATGAAGAGATCTTCCCGAACCCGATTCCCTTCAATCGGGCAGTCGGACAGACCTACGAACCAGGCTCAGTGTTCAAGGTGCTCACAGTGGCAGCCGGAATCGATGCGGGCATTGTTACCCCTGATACACCCTTCCTGGATACGGGCGTCATCAATGTAGGCGGCATCCCGATCTATAACTGGAACCGCGGGGCGTGGGGACCGCAGACCGTCACCGGGTGCATGCAGCACTCGCTCAATGTCTGCCTGGCATGGATTGCCCAGGAAATGGGGCCAACGACCTTTTACACCTACCTGCAGCGCTTCGGCATCGGTCACCTGACCGGCGTAGACCTGGCCGGTGAGGTCAACTATCCGCTTTCAGTCGCCGGTGACCCAAACTGGTATCCCGCCAACCTGGGAACCAACTCGTTTGGGCAGGGTGTTGCCACAACGCCAATCCAGATGATCACATCCATCTCGGCGGTGGCGAACAAAGAGGGTAAAATGATGGCCCCGCACGTCTTGAAGGCTGTCATTGAGAACGGAGAGCAGTATAATAACCCTCCGCAGGTAATCGGTACACCGATCAGTGCTGAGACGGCTCGCACGGTGACGCATATGCTCGCCGAATCGCTCGAAGGCGAGTCATCAGAAGCCCTGGTCGAAGGTTACCGCGTCGCTGGAAAGACCGGCACCGGGGAAATCCCTGGGCCTGGCGGGTATCTCAGCAACCTTACCAATGCTTCATTCGTCGGGTGGGGACCTGTGGATGATCCGCAGTTTATCGTTTATGTCTGGTTAGAAAAGCCAACCACCTCACCATGGGGCTCGGTTGTCGCCGCGCCGGTTTTTCGAGAGGTGGTTGAAAACCTGGTTATTCTGTTAGACCTGCCGCCGGATTCCGTCCGGCAGCAGCTGGCAAGTCAGCAAGGAATATCTGCCCGGTAAACCAAAGGTTGCCGCGGGGAAAGGGATAAAGAGTTACTTTCTGTGCTAACACTGGCTGATGTTTTAGAAGCGCTTACAGGACACCGCTCCGAACTGGTCAAACTTACGATCAACGAAGCGGTCATCGACTCACGGCAGGCATTCCCTGGGTCGATATTTGTCGCGCTTCCCGGTGAGCGCACCGACGGGCACAATTTCGTCGACAATGCATTTAAGAACGGCGCCAGCCTTGCCCTGGTCCAGAAAGACCTCTCCGGGCAGTTCCCTGTCCTCGATCTTCGCGGCAAGCCTGACCTGTCCGAAATAACCGTCCCCACCAGCATCCTGCGCGGAACCCCATTTTGCCTGCGGGTAGAAAACACGCTTGAAGCGCTTCAGCGCATTGCGGGGTTTTACCGGCGCAAACTCGATGTCCGGGTCATTGGCATTACCGGCAGCGTGGGCAAATCGACCACAAAAGAGTTGATCGCCGAGGTGCTCAGCCAGCGCTACCGCACCTTAAAGAATACAGGCAATTTGAATAATGAAATCGGCCTGCCGCTGACGCTGCTGCGCCTGGGCATGGGGCATCAGAGAGCCGTACTGGAAATGGGCTTTTTCGTTCCGGGCGAAATTTCCCTGTTATGCGATCTTGCCCTACCTGAAGTGGGCGTGATCACCAATGTGGGAACGGTTCATGCCGAACGGGCCGGATCGCAGGAAATCATCGCGCGCGGAAAAGCTGAACTGGTGCAGGCGCTGCCCCCCGCGCCAAAGGGAGTTGCTATTCTCAACTACGACGACCCGCTGGTCCGCCCGATGAAAGATCTCACGCAGGCAAGCGTCTTCTATTACGGGCTTAACCCCGCTGCTGATCTTTGGGCAGACCAGGTAGAAGGTATGGGCCTCGAGGGGATCCGTTTCAGGCTGCATTACCGGAACGAAACGCTGCACCTGCGTATTCCGCTGATTGGGCAGCATTCTGTTCACACCGCGCTGCGCGCCGCTGCAGTCGGCCTGGTCGAAGGGCTGACCTGGGGTGAAATTATAGAGGGGCTGCGGAAAGCAAATACGCAGCTCCGCCTGGTGGCTGTTCGGACCCAGCGCGGGGCGCTCATCCTGGACGACTCGTATAATGCCTCGCCTGAATCGACCCTGGCTGCGCTCAACCTGCTCAATGAACTGGATGGCCGCCGCGTTGCTGTTCTGGGTGAAATGCTCGAGCTGGGTCAATATGAGCGCCAGGGGCATGAAATCGTGGGGATGCGGGCGGCTGAAGTATCGCACCGGCTGATCGCAGTCGGCGAGCGGGCAAAATTAATCGTTGATGCTGCGATTAAAGCAGGCATGTCTTCAACCAATATTACCTGGGTTCCCGATGTGCCTGATGCAATACAAGTATTACACACAGAGTTAAAGGAAGGAGATGTAGTTTTGGTTAAAGGTTCACACGGGCTGCGCATGGATCGTATCGTCTCAGCGCTGGAGTCGGTTTCATGACGAAATTCTGCCCGACGGGGCGATTATATGAATGAAACACCGATGGCCCTGGCCCTCAGCGGGCTGAGTTTCGTAATGACCGTCATCTGGGGCGGCCCGCTCCTGCGCGTATTACGGCACTTTAAAATCGGAAAATTGATTCGGGTGGAAGGGCCAAACCGGCACTTCACCAAGATGGGCACCCCGACCATGGGCGGCGTAATGATTCTCCTGCCTGTTACGCTGCTCACCCTGCTGCTCAACGCGGCAAGCCTGCTGGGGCTCAATGTCCTCGGCCGCTCGGTGATCCTGCCGCTGGCAGTGCTGCTGGGCTATGGATTGCTAGGCGCGATTGACGACTGGGAGGGCATTCGCGGTCCGCGGCGCGGCCTGGGGATGCGCGCCCGCACCAAGTTCTTAATCCAGGTCTTTTTTGCCATTATTGTGGCCTGGGGATTGAAGTACTTGCTGGAAGTGCCCGAGCTTTATTGGTTCGCCGGTGAAGCGCCCTTCTCGCTGGGTGTCTGGTACCTGCCCATAGCGGTCTTCATCATCGTCGGCACATCCAATGCTGTCAACTTCACGGATGGGCTGGATGGCCTGGCCGGGCTGATCTCAGCGACGGCTTTTGCGGCTTACGGCGGAATCGCGCTGCTCCAGGGGCAAATCTTCCTGGCGCGCTTCTGCTTCACGATTGTCGGTGCATTATTTGGTTTTCTCTGGTTTAACGTTCACCCGGCTGACCTGTTTATGGGTGATACCGGCGCCCTCTCGTTGGGCGCAACACTTGGGGTTGTTGCATTAATGACCGGGCAGTGGCTGCTTTTGCCCATTATTGCAATCATCCCAGTCTCTGAAGCAATTAGCGTGATGCTGCAGGTCGTGTACTTTAAGCTGACAAAAGGCAAGCGCCTGTTCAAAATGGCGCCGTTTCACCACCATTTTGAACTGCTTGGCTGGAGTGAAACCCAGGTTGTTCAGCGCTTCTGGCTGGTCAGCCTGTTGTTTGGAATGTTTGGTATAGCTCTTGCATTGGTTTAGGTTATCTGCCGGTTTGTCCAATAAAACCCGCGGCAGGCGTTTATCGAGAAGGCAATGAAACAAAACTGGACTGATCAACGAATACTCATCATCGGCGCGGCTCGCCAGGGCCTAGCTTTGGCGCGTTTTCTGTCTGCGCGGGGAGCAAAGGTCACCCTCAATGACCAGCGAAGCCCCTCGCAAATGCAGCCCGTGATGGATTCGTTAAGCGGGCCAAACATCCGCTGGGCGTTGGGCGGTCACCCGCTTGAGCTTCTAAACGACACCGACCTGATCTGTGTCTCAGGAGGCGTACCGCTGACGCTGCCGATTCTGGTCCAGGCGCTGCGGCGAGGGATTCCGCTGACAAACGACTCGCAAATCTTCATGGATGCGGTTCAGGCCCCGGTCATTGGCATCACCGGATCAGCCGGGAAAACAACGACCACTACCCTGGTGGGGCGCATCGCGCAGGCCGCCTGCCAGTCAAACGGCAGCCGCAAAGCCTGGGTCGGCGGGAATATCGGGCTGCCGTTGATCGAATACGTCGATCAGATCGGTCCAAAGGACCTGGTTGTCATCGAATTTTCCAGCTTCCAACTTGAACTGATGACAAATTCTCCGCGGATCGCGGCTGTGCTAAACATCACACCCAACCACCTCGACCGGCATAAGACCCTCGAAGCCTACACAGCGGCCAAAGCCAGGATTCTGGATTACCAGGCTGCGGATGACACGGCTGTTTTAAGCCGCGAAGACCCTGGCTCATGGGGCCTGCGCAGCCGGGTGCGCGGGCGGCGGATCACCTTTGGCCTGAACCGGCCGGAATCTGGGCCGGGCACATTCGTCCAGAATGGATTTCTATACTATACCGACGGCGAAAAAGATATAGAGCTGATTCCGCGTGAGGCTATCCTCCTGCGCGGCGAGCACAACCTGCTCAACACACTTGCCGCCTGTGCAATTGCCTGCGCGGCAAACCTGCCGGTGGATGCCATCCGCGCCGGCATTAACGATTTCACCGGGGTGGCGCACCGCCTTGAGTTCGTTCGGAGCTGGAACGGAGTCAAATGGTACAACGACTCCATTGCCACTGCCCCAGAACGGACCCTCGCTGCCCTGAATGCGTTTGACGAACCGCTGATTCTGCTGCTGGGCGGCAGAGATAAAAACCTTCCATGGGATAAACTTGCCGAGAGTGTTCACCAGCGCGTTGACCATGTGATGGTATTTGGTGAAGCAGCCGGGATAATTCTACAGGCAATCGGTTCGCTGCGGCCTGGCAGCCGCCTGAAGACAATCAACCATTTTGAGTACATGAAAGATGCTGTTGAAGCAGCTGCGAAAGCGGCCCAACCCGGCGATGTGGTCCTGCTTTCTCCGGGGGGAACCAGTTTCGATGAGTTTAAAGATTTTGAGGAGCGTGGGGAGCGCTATCGAGAATGGGTGAAAGCACTTTCGTAAACCAGACCCGTGCGCAAACACGACCGGCGCAAGCAGCCAGGGCAGTAAAAAACCGCCGCCAGGGCGTTGACTGGATTCTGATTGCAGTGACCATTGCGCTGACCCTGTTCGGCCTTGTGATGGTTTATTCCGCCGGCCCAAAGGTCGCGCAGCTAGGCAATAATCCTGATGATTATTACCTCAAACGGCAGTTACTCTGGGCTGTGATCAGCTTCATCGCGGCGGGTATTCTCAGCTACATTCCCTACCGGCTCTACATCCGGCTGACCGTACCCATGATGTTCGTGACCTTGCTCTCCCTGGTAGCGGTTGTCATTCTGGCGGATACAACCTTTAACGCGAACCGTTCCCTGCTGTCTGGTTCCATCCGGCCTTCAGAGCTGGCCAAACTGGTCACAATCATTTACGTTTCTGTCTGGCTTTATTCAAAACTTGATGTATTGAATGATATGTCCTTTGGCCTGGTGCCGTTGATGCTGATCCTGGGTCTCACCGGCGGGTTGATCCTCGTCCAGCCCGATATCAGCGCTGCCATCACCGTAATTGTTCTGGGGGGCATCCTGTTCTTCCTGGCAGACGGTGAATGGCGGCAGATTGGTCTGGTCCTGGCATTCACGGTGCTGATTGGATGGATTGTGGTGAATATTTATCCAACTGGCATGAGCCGAATTATGAACTATATATCCGGGTTGCGTGACCCGATGCAAGCCTCTTATCACGTCAAGCGCTCGCTCGAAGCTGTTATCAACGGCGGGCTGTTTGGCGTCGGAATTGGACACGGCAGCACAAAATTTACCGGGCTGCCGGTTGCCCATACAGACAGCATCTTTGCCGTCATCGCTGAAGAGACCGGCCTGATCGGCTCAGCCATCGTCATCGCGGCCTATCTCGTCATTCTCTGGCGGGGTTTGAGCATCGCCTCAAATGCGCCAGATAAGCTGGGCTCGCTGCTGGCCAGCGGCATAACGGTATGGATCACGATGGAAGCGCTGCTCAATATTGCTGTTATGGTAAACCTGCTGCCCCATGCAGGCAACGCGCTCCCATTCATCAGCTACGGAGGGTCAAACCTGCTGATTACGCTAAGCGGCATCGGAATTTTATTAAACATTTCTCGCTCTTCAGGCGAGAAAGATTCTTACAAAGGAGGCGGCCCATTTGGTGCGGTTGTTGATCTGCGCTGGCGGGACCGGCGGAGGCGTGTATCCCGCTTTGGTCGTACGCCAGGCGCTCGGTAAGGAAGCTGATCCTGTGCTGTGGGTTGGCAGCAAGGGCGGTATGGAGGCAGATTTGGTCCAGCGAGCCGGTCTGCCTTATACCGCGATTCCCGCCGGTCAGGTAGCCGGGATGGGATTGCGCACGCCCGTAAATCTCTTGAAGGTCATGCAGGGAGTGTTGGCTTCGAAGCGCATCCTTGATCAATTCAAACCAGATGTGCTGCTCTTTACGGGAGGGTACGTGGCTGTTCCTATGGCGCTGGCAGGGGCCGGCTTCCTGGGCGGCAGGCGCGTGCCGAGCCTTGTCTATGTACCCGATATTGAACCGGGAATGGCGCTGAAGCTGCTGGGCCGGTTTGCCGACTGCATCGCTTTGACCACCGAGGATTCGCGCCAGTACTTTGCCCCAGGCAAACGCACAGCCGTCACCGGCTACCCAACGCGTTCCGAACTGACCGAATGGACTCGCGAAAAAGCCGCCGCTCACCTGAACCTGCAAGCAGACCGGTTTACCCTGCTTGTCACCGGCGGATCAAGTGGAGCCCGGTCGATCAACCGCGCCGTTATTCCAATCCTGCCTGAACTGCTCAAAAACATGCAGGTGATTCACCTGACCGGAAAGCTGGATTGGGAGGAAGTCAGCAGCGCCCAGGCGGGCCTGCCGCCTGAGCTGGCCAAAAACTACCGCCCGATGCCCTACCTGCATGAGATGGGCGCTGCTCTGGCGGCTGCAGACCTGGTTGTCGCCCGCGCAGGCGCTTCGGCGCTGGGTGAGTTTCCGCTGTTCGGCCTGCCGGCAATCCTGGCGCCTTACCCGCACGCGTGGCGTTACCAGAAAGTCAACGCTGATTACCTGGTCCGGCACGGAGCGGCAGTCATGATTGAGGATGCAGATTTACCGGCGCAGCTCTTACCGGCTGCTCAGAACCTTTTTGACCATCCCGAGCGGCTGCAGCAAATGAGAAAAGCCATGCAGTCCCTGGCCCAACCCCAGGCAGCGCAGAGCCTGAAGAATCTGGTGCTAGAGCTGGCGAACAGTGATGTCCGGAGGGAGAAATAGCATGGTAAGCCTGATCTTCGTATTCTGGATGTACGTGGTTTTATTCGCAGTTATTGGCGCAATGCGCGGTTGGGCGAAGGAACTGCTGGTCACCTTTGGCGTGGTTTTAGCGCTCTTTATCATTTCTGTCCTCGAACGGTTTGTGCCGTTCATCCGCGACACGCTGGTCAACAACGCGGCACTGCTCTTCTGGCTGCGGGCCGGCATTTTGCTCTCGCTGGTGTTTTTTGGATACCAGTCTCCCAATATCCCCAAGCTGGCCGCCGGCAACCGCTTTGCCCGCGACCGCCTGCAAGATGTGCTTCTGGGCATTTTCCTGGGAGCCGTAAACGGTTATCTGATTGCCGGGACCATCTGGTTCTATCTGGACGCGTCGGGGTACCCATTCCCCAACCTGATCTCAAGTCCCGAGCCTGGTTCGACGGTCGAAACCACAACCCGGCAGATGATGGCGCTCATGCCGCCTGATCTGCTGGGCGGATCATCTGCCATTTACTTTGCCGTTGCGCTGGCTTTTGCCTTCGTTCTGGTGGTATTTATCTAAGGAGTTATGACCTTGCTTCACGATATGCGCGCCTCACACAGCGTACCACAGCATATTCACCTCATCGGTATCGGCGGCACCGGGCTGTCTGCCATTGCCCGCTTCCTGATGGAGCGCGGTTATGTGGTGACAGGTTCTGATCGTGCCCTATCGCCGGCTGCCGAAGAGCTCGCTGCGGAAGGCGCGCGCATCACAGCCGGTCACAGCCCTGAAAACGTCCTCGGAGCCGACCTGGTTGTGCGCTCTTCTGCAGTGCCGGATGACAATGTGGAAGTTCAGGCAGCCATAGCGCAGAACGTGCCCGTTTTGAAACGCAGTCAGTTCCTTGGAAAGCTCATGGAAGGCAGCTTTGGTATTGGAGTCGCCGGGACTCACGGCAAAACCACCATCACCGCGATGATTGCCTGGCTTCTGGCCAGCCTGGGTGAAGATCCGTCCTATATCATCGGCAGCACATCCAAAAACCTGGGCAAGAATGCGCACGCCGGGCGTGGGAAGGCTTTTGTCATCGAGGCAGATGAGTATGACCGCATGTTCCTGGGGCTTAACCCTGATGTCATGATCGTCAGCTACCTGGAACACGATCACCCCGACTGCTTCCCCACCCCTGAGATCTATTTCCAGGCCTTTGTCGATTTTGCCAACCGGCTGCGCCCGGGCGGATACCTGCTCGCTGCGCAGGACAGCAGTGAAGCCCACCGGCTGGCGGACTTTATCCCCGCGGGCACCCGGGCGCTGACGTTTGGGACTGACCCGGCTGCCAATTACTGCGCCGCGAACATCCGGCCGAATACCCGCGGGGGGTTCGATTATGAAGCCATCTTCCGGCCCCAAAGCGGCGAGAGCACCCGGCTGGCGCGAATCAGCCTGCAGGTGCCGGGTGAACACAATGTGCGCAACAGCCTTGCGGCGCTTGCCGTCATCCACCAGTCTTTCAACAGTTCACCTGAGCGCATCCGCCAGGCAGCCGCTGCGCTGGGTGCGTTTACAGGGACCGGGCGGCGATTTGACCTGCGCGGTGAAGTAAACGGCATCGCCATCATTGACGACTATGCGCATCACCCAACCGAGCTGCGCGCAAGTCTCGCCGCCGCAAGAGCGCGCTACCCCAACAGGCGAATTTGGGCGCTCTGGCAGCCGCACACCTACTCGCGCACCCGGTCGTTAATGACCCAATTTGCCGGCGCTTTCACGGACGCTGACCGGGTGGTTGTTACTGAGGTCTACGCCGCTCGTGAAAAAGCTCAGGATTTTGACAATTTCTCCGCTGCGCAGGTGGTGCAGGCCATGAACCACCCCGGCGCGGCGTTTGTCCCCTCTTTAGAAGCTGCAGGCGAACTGCTTCTCCAGCAGCTTCAGCCCGGCGATGTATTGATCGTTTTATCCGCCGGAGATGCCATTACCGTGGGCGAGCGTCTCTTGCCTGCTTTGAAAGAAAGGATGATCCGTTGAGTCGACCGACAGCACCCTCACTACCGCTTGAAGCGCTAAGAGCCGCCTTTGGCAGCGCCCTGCAAGAGCAGGCCAGCCTGGCAGGCTATACCACTGCGCGTGCAGGCGGCCTGGCAGACGCGCTTCTGATCGCAAAATCAGCCGGTGAGCTGGAGCAGATCGTGAGCCGCCTGTGGGAGCTTGAGGTCCCCTTCCGCGTAATTGGCGCCGGATCCAATATCCTGGTCAGCGACAGCGGTCTACGCGAGGTAGTCGTCATTAACCGGGCGAAATCCATCCAGGTTGAGGCTGAGAATGACCCGCCTTCTGTTTGGGCTGAATCCGGCGCGCATATCGGCACCATCGCTCGCCAGGCCGCACTAAAAGGTCTGGTAGGGTTTGAATGGGGAGCAACCGTGCCGGGCACGCTCGGTGGCGCTGTTTACGGCAACGCCGGAGCGTTTGGAGGCGATATGGCAAACTGCCTGATTATGGCAGAAATCTTGCACCCTCATGGGAAAGAGATCTGGCCCGTCGACCGCTTCGAATACGAATACCGCTCCAGCATCCTCAAGCGCGAACGGATGCCAGCCGTTATACTGTCGGCCCGGATCGCACTTGAACGCGGTGACCCAGAAGCTGCCCAGGAGAAAATGAGCAGTTTCGCGGCTCGCCGCCGCAGTACGCAGCCCCCGGGCGCCAGCATGGGGTCTATGTTCAAGAACCCGCCGGGCGACTATGCCGGAAGGCTGATCGAAGCCGCGGGCCTTAAGGGGGTTCGATTCGGGGATGCAGAAATCAGCCCCATTCACGCAAACTTTTTTATCAACCACGGCAATGCCACCTCGGCGGAGATTGGGCAGTTAATCCGCACAGCGCGTGAAGCCGTCGCCAGGCAGTTTGGTATTGAACTTGAACTAGAAGTTGAGTTATTGGGTAACTGGTCCACAGGCGAAAACAGTGAAAACGGCTGTGCCGCTGCCCGCAATATTAATCGTACAGGAGACAAATAGAAATGACTGGAAAGCTGCGATTGGGTGTTTTATTTGGGGGCCGCTCCGGCGAACATGAAGTATCGCTCATGTCCGCCCGTTCGGTTTTATCGGTGTTAGACCCCATGAAATACGAGGTCACCCCAATCGGGATTACTCAAGAAGGAGTATGGCTGACCGGTACCAACACGAACGGTGAGGATACCCTGGATGCAATCCGGTCAAATAGACTGCAAGGGCTCACCCGCGTGACTCTGCTGCCCGAAGCGGGCCAGAGCGTGCTTTATGCCATTGGAAATGACCAGAACGGCCAGCGCCTGTCTGCGCTCACCGAACTGGATGTGATTTTCCCCATGCTGCACGGCACATTTGGCGAAGACGGCACCGTTCAAGGCTTACTTGAGCTGGCCGACATTGCTTACGTCGGCGCTGGGGTGCTTGGATCTGCTGCCGGCATGGATAAGGCCCTGTTTAAGGACGTGATGCGGGCGCACAATCTTCCGGTCGTCGAATCAATCGTCACCACCCGGGCTGAAATCGCCGGAGACCTGGAAGGTGTTATTGCAAAGGCAGAGGCAGTATCCCCTTACCCGCTCTTCACCAAACCTGCCAACCTGGGCTCCTCCGTCGGCATTACCAAGTGCTACAACCGCTCTGATTTGTATGAAGGCTTAATGGAAGCAGCCGCTTATGACAGGCGCGTGCTTATTGAACGCGGTCTTCAGAAACCGCGTGAAATTGAGGTCAGCGTGCTGGGCAACGACAACCCCCAGGCATCTGTAGCCGGCGAGGTTCGCCCCGCAGCCGATTATTATACGTATGAAGCGAAATACCTGGACGATCGCTCCGAGTTGATCATTCCGGCAAACCTGCCCGAAGAACTCATGCAGCGCATCCGCCAGATTGCAATAGAGGCATACAGCGCGATCGATTGCTCGGGAATGGCACGGGTAGATTTCCTGCTTGATTCAAACACGCAAGCGATTTATATTAGTGAAGTCAATACCATCCCGGGGTTTACGCCGATTAGCATGTACCCGAAGCTTTGGGAAACCAGCGGACTACCTTACGCCGCCCTGGTGGACCGACTGATCGAACTTGCGCTTGAACGAAAAGCAGATCGAGACCGGACCGAACGGCAGTTCAGGAGGAGAAGATGAGGATGGTATCGAACACCAACCCACCTGCGAGCCGGGCCCAAGAGGTCCGCAAGCGGCGGGCGCAACGAACACAGCAGCGCATCAACACCGTTACCAACCGGGCAACCCACCCGGTTAAGACTCGTCCGGTAACTGTACGCGGCAATGCCTTTGGAACGCCCATCCGCCAGAAAGCCAGCAGGCCTGCCCGGCGTACTTTATATCTCACGGTGGACTCCGCAGCAGGCGCTGAGCTTCGCCTGCCCACACTCCCAATGGTGAACCCGGGCTGGCGTCTTCTCTCTGGCCTTCTGGTCATTTTGCTGGGCGTGGCGATCTACTCGCTGTTGAACTCGCCGCCCTTCCGCGTTGATCACATTGGCGTCATTGGGCTCCAGCGGATTAGCGCCGACGAATTGACCCGAGAGCTTGCCTTGCAAAATCTGTCAATCATCGAGGTCAACCCCGCGGAAATCCAGGCGAAACTGAGCCAGAGCTTCCCTGAGTTGATGGAAGTCGAGGTGGGCGTAGAGCTGCCCAATTTTGTCACCGTCACAGCGGTTGAACGGCAGCCTGCAATGGCCTGGCAAAAAGGCGAACAGGTCTTATGGATCGATCCAGAAGGCGTGATCTTCCCGGCGCGCGGCGATGCCCAGGGGCTGCTTACCATCCACAGCAGCAGCGATATTCCGATGGTGTCGCAGCAGCCTGACACCACAGAGGCAAAGGGGAAGGAAGCGGCGGCAGATGACAAAGCCGGCGACAGCACGAACCGGCCGGTCTTCCTGCAAAAAGCGGACCCCGCTTTGCTCTCAGCGGCGCAGACATTGAGAGAGAAGCTGTCCCCAGAGGTCTCGCTGATCTACGACCCTCACAACGGGCTGGGGTGGAATGACCCGATGGGATGGCAGGTTTATGTCGGAAATGAGTTAAGCGATTTTGAAGCAAAGCTCAACATGTACCAGTATGTATCCGGTTACCTGCTTGATCAGGGACTGCAGCCGGCACTGGTCAGTGTTGCCCAGCTAAACGCACCATTCTATCGACTGGAGCACTAACATCATGGCAGAAGAACCAATTGTTGTAGGGATTGACATCGGTACGACAAAGACTTGCACCCTGGTCGCACGGGTAGAGAGTGAATCCAATTTGCGCATCCTGGGGGTAGGGATAGAGCCGTCACAAGGCATTCGTAAGGGGACGATTGTCGACCTGCAAGCTGCCTCACAGTCAATTGCTCGCTCGATTGAGAAAGCCGAGCGGTCCTCTGGACTAGAGGTCACAGCAGCGATGGTGAGCCTGGCTGGGTCGCACGTCTCTTCAGTCAACAGCCGGGGCGTTGTGGGCATTGCCGGACGGGTTATTGATCAAGATGACGTAGCGCGGGCGCTGGACGCCGCGCAAGCCGTCGCCATCCCCCATAATCGCGAAATTATTCATGTCATTCAACGCGGATTTGTCGTCGACGGGCAGGACGGAATCCGCATGCCGGTTGGCATGCACGGTTACCGTCTGGAAGTCGAAGCGCATATTATCACAGCAGCGGCAGCAACGGTGGAAAATTTACGCCAGAGCGTAATGGCCTCGGGTGTTGATGTGACTCAATTTGTACTGAACCCCCTGGCCTCTGCCGAAGTCGTGCTCTCTGAGACCGAGCGCAATATGGGTGTCGTCGTTTGCGATATTGGCGGCGGCACAACCGATATGGCGATTTATATCGACGGCGATGTCTGGCACACCATGGTTTTGGGCGTGGGCGGAAACCACGTCACTTCAGACATTGCTCACGGTTTGCGTCTTTCATTGGCGCAGGCCGAGGAAATCAAGAAACAGTATGGTCATGCTGTGCAGGAAGAAATCGATCCAACGGATATCTTTACTGCCCGCATTTTCGGCGAGGAAACAGCCACACAGATCAGCCGTCGTGAGCTGTCAATGATCATCGAAGCCCGCATGGAAGAAATTTTCGACCTTGTCCTGCAAGAGATCAAACGCTCTGGATACGATGGGCTCCTGCCGGCCGGCATGGTGCTGACCGGCGGCTGCAGCCTGCTGCCCGGTGTACGCACGCTGGCGAACCGGGTGCTGGGCTTGCCGGTACGCATCGCCCGTCCAGAGAATATGGTCGGCTTGACCGATCAGCTCCATTCGCCGGCTTTTTCGACCAGTGTGGGGCTGTTATATTGGGCGCTAATGATGAGCGAAGCTGCGCCCGGACTCAGCCGCGGTTCCAGGAGGAAAGGAGGGATGAACCTGGGTGAAATGATACGGACCATGCTTAGACGAATGCTGCCGTAAACACAGGACTGGCATTGTTGTAATTAAATTGCAAGCCAACCAACCGTAATGCATCGACGCTATCGCGTTATATAGTATAGTAATTGTCATTTTTGGAGGAGGTACTCATCTATGGAACTATTACCGCAAACTGAGTCCTTTGCCCGCATAAAGGTCATCGGGGTAGGCGGTGGCGGTTGCAATGCCGTGAACCGCATGATCGATGAAGGTTTGCAGGGTATTGAATTCATCGCGGTGAACACCGACGGACAGGCTTTATTGCAATCAAAAGCCTCAACGCGTGTTCGCATCGGCGATAAGGTGACTCGCGGTCTTGGCGCCGGCGGCAACCCCGAAGTTGGCCGCAAAGCTGCCGAAGAATCAGCAGAGGAGCTGTACGAAGTGCTCAAAGGCTCTGACATGGTCTTTGTCACATCTGGCATGGGCGGCGGAACAGGCACCGGAGCTGCGCCGATTGTCGCGCAGATTGCCAAAGAGGTCGGAGCGCTGACCATTGGCGTGGTCACCCGCCCCTTCACGTTTGAGGGATCGCGCCGCGCCACAGCAGCCGAAGCCGGCATCGGCAAGCTTAAAGAACATGCTGACACGCTGATTGTGATCCCCAACGACCGCCTGCTCCAGATGGTCGATAAGCGCGCCAGCCTGCAAGATGCCTTCCGCCTGGCAGATGACGTGCTGCGGCAGGGCATCCAGGGCATTTCTGAGCTGATCACCGTACCCGGCCTGATCAACCTCGACTTTGCCGACGTGCGCGCAATCATGTCTGAAGGCGGCGCTGCACTGATGGCCGTTGGGCGTGCTTCAGGCGAAGACCGCGCTCGCGTGGCAGCCGAGATGGCAATCTCCAGCCAGCTCCTGGACATCACGATCGACGGCGCGCGCGGCATCCTGTTCAACGTCACCGGCGACCCGAGCCTGACCCTCTTTGAGGTCAACCAGGCAGCAGCGATTATCAAGGAAACTGCTCACCCTGATGTCAACCTCATCTTCGGCGCGGTTGTTGACCCGAGCCTGTCTGATGAAGTTCGCATCACTGTGATCGCAACAGGCTTTGACAGGACTGCTGGCGGAAGATCGATCCCGGATCAGCGTGCTGCACGGATTGATGACAGCGCTGCCGGCGGGCGCACCCGCCAGGCCGGCGTATCAGCAAGCGGCATGGGCTCAGGCACATTGGATCGAAGTGACCGGAGCGGTTCAACCAGCTCTCCGGCAGCTCCTGGTCAAACTTCACCTGCTGGGAGCACTTCCAGCACGCAAAATCAGAATGAGTTCCAGCGCATCATGAATACCGATGATCTGGATATTCCAGCTTTTCTGCGCAACCGCAGGCAGTAGGCGGGGCCGGGAAACCGGGCAATTAAATACACTCCTCCATAAAAAAGATATTCGCGGGAGCTATTCGCTGCCCGCAAGTATCCTTTAAGCTTGTGAAGTTTTCTGTAATGATAAGGCCGGCGCTTATCATTACAGAAAAGTTGCAAAGAAATTTCAAGCACAGCGCGGGCCGAAAACACAACCTGGCCTGCGCTGTGTCTTTCTTTTAAGTTTGTCTACACGACGGCCATTTGACGGCAAAATTAACCCACACATGTGGGCAGACTCTGCTCTTTAACCGGCATTCCTCCACATCTGGGAAGAGAAGTCAGGCGATTCAGGCCGTATTCTCTGGAAAAAAGCAGCCGGACCCCCTCATAAAATTTTAAGATTGAGTCGAGCAAGAACCGCTTGTAGAGTTCGACCATTTGTGCTAGAATCATTCAAGCAGTACATATACGGGGCTTTGCTGATTACACCGCCATATATTGGTGGTTTTATTTTTCTAAAGCACATATCGGATGACAAACCTCAAGGAGGAGGTCGATGCGCTGTCCCTACTGCCAGAGTGAACAGATCAGGGTTCTCGATACAACACACGACAGCCGCGGTGACGTCCGCCGGCGGCGCATGTGCAAGACCTGCGGGCTGAGGTTTTCGACAATTGAGCGTCCGCTGTTAGCCACGCCGCTCGTCGTCAAAAAAGACGGGACGCGTGAAGAGTTCGACCACGAGAAATTGACGCGCGGAATTCGGATTGCCTGCGCAAAACGGCCTGTGTCAGCGGCAGCAATCGAACGGCTGGTCGGCGAAATCGAAACAACGCTTCAGCGGATGGGCCGGTCGGAAGTCAGCTCGCGTGTGATCGGCGATCTGGTGATCTCTGGCCTGAAAGAACTGGATCACATCGCATACATCCGGTACGGCATTGTTTATTTACAGTTAGACGACTTGCACGCAATACGCAACGAAATCGATAGATTACTCAAAGACGAGGAGACAACCGATGAAAAAACAGCAGCGTGAGATCGTTAAAGGCGAAAAATCCCTGGAGAGCAGTTCAGGCAGTAATGGCAAGGTAGTCGCGGGTAACCGGCGGCCCAATCGCAAGGGGCTGCTGCCCACCCCGCCAATGCCTGAAGACCTTCCCGCGATCAGCCTGACAGACAATGCGCGGCAGGTGCTCATCCGACGATATGTTCGCCGGGGAGAAGACGGCAACCCAGTCGAATCGGTTGAAGAAATGTTCTGGCGAGTGGCTTATCACATTGCCGCAGTTGAAGAACAATGGGGGGCCGATGTCATCCAACGAGCGCGCGAGTTTTACACGCTGCTAACCAGCAAACGTTTCTTCCCCAACTCGCCGACCTTCACCGGGGCCGGTACGCCGCTTGGGCAGCTTGCTGCCTGCTTTGTCTTGCCCATCGCTGACGATATGGGCCGCGATCCCGCCGGCATCTTCTCGACGCTGCGAAACGCCGCGCTGATTCAGCAGACAGGCGGCGGCAATGGTTTCTCATTTTCACGACTGCGCCCGAAGGGCGGCGTTGTAATCTCATCTGCCGGTCAGGCAACCGGCCCGGTTGGTTTCTTGCGGGTTTACGATAATGCCTTCAATGAAATCGCGCAGGGCGGCACACGCCGCGGAGCCAATATGGGCGTCCTGCGTGTCGATCATCCTGACGTGGAAGATTTTATCACCTGCAAAACAGACGAAAATGCCATCACCAACTTCAACATCTCGATCGGCATCACAGACGACTTCATGCGCGCAGTCGAAAACGATGAAGAATGGGAATTGAAGTTCCCGGATATCTCTGCGCCTGAATATCGCGATTTTAACGGAACGCTCGAACAGGCTGTCGCCGCAGGGATCCCATTACGGACCTACCGGACCGTCCGCGCGCGCGAGCTGTTTGACAAAATCGTACGCCAGGCCCACCATAACGGCGAACCCGGCGTGCTCTTCCTCGACGCCGCCAACCGCTCAAACCCCGTTCCACATCTTTACCAGCTCGAAGCAACGAACCCGTGCGGCGAGCAGTGGCTTGGCCCTTATGAAAACTGCTGCCTTGGGTCGGTCAATTTAGCCCAGCACCTGGGGCCTGACGGCACAGTCGACTGGGAAACGCTGCGTGAGAGCACCGTTCTTGCCACAATTTTCCTGGATGACGTGGTCGATGCAAATGCCTATGTTCCGGCCGTCCCGCAGCTCAAAGAGGCGGCTCTCAACGCTCGCCGCATTGGACTGGGCATTATGGGCCTGGCGGATCTGATGTATCACGCCGGCATCCGCTATGGCTCTGAAAAAGGCCAGGAGTTTGCCGCGCAGGTCATGGAGTTTATCCGCTACCATGCAATGCGCACAAGCGTCGAACTGGCGAAAGCTCGCGGAGCCTTCCCGGCAATTAAGGGCAGCATTTACGATTCCGAGAACTTCCGCTGGCAGCCGCCGGTTCCCATCGCGCCCTATCAGAACGACTGGGGCCGCCCGTCCATTGACTGGGATGAGCTGACCGCCGATATCCGGCAGCACGGCATCCGCAACGCCGCGCAGACCACCATCGCCCCCACCGGGACGATTGCAACCGTCGCGGGCTGCGAAGGCTACGGCTGCGAACCGGTCTTCGCCCTGGCTTATATCCGCCATGTGAACGACAACGGTAAAGACCTGAAACTGGCTTACGCGAGCCCTGCCTTTGAACAGGCCCTGGAGAAACTGAACATCGACGCAGAAAAGCGGCAGGAAATCCTTGAGCAGATTATGCGCGAGGGCACCTGCCAGGGAGTCACCGACCTGCCTCAGGAAGTGCGCGATGTCTTCGTCGTCTCAGCCGACATCACCGCAGAAGAACATGTGCGAATGCAGGCTGCGCTGCAGGCGTTTGTCGACAATTCGCTCTCGAAGACAATCAACTTCCCCGCCGGCACTTCCGAAGAAGAAGTGGCAAAAGCCTATATGCTGGCCTGGAAGCTGGGCTGCAAAGGGATCACCGTCTACGTGACCGGCTCGCGCGACAAGGTCGTGCTCGAGACCCTCGCCACCGCCGAGAAAAAGCAGGCAGCCGAGCCTGCCGCTGCGGCGCAGTCCACGGCAGCCGAACCGAAGGTCGCCGAACAGCTGCATATCTGGCATGAGGCGAAGAAACCGCGCCCGCGCTTCCTGCCCGGTTACACCTACTCTATCCAGACCCCGCTGGGCGAAACGTTTGTGACCATTAACGAGAACGGCCACAACCAGCCGTTTGAGGTCTTCGTCAACACCGCCAAGGCAGGCTCAGATACAGCGGCCGTCTCTGAAGCAATCGGGCGGCTGGTCTCCTATGTGCTGCGCCTGGCGTCACCGGTAGAGCCGGCTAAGCGCCTGGCAGAAGTCATCCGGCAGCTCTCTGGCATTGGCGGCGGGCGCCCGCTCGGCTTTGGTCCCAACCGCGTCCGCTCGCTGCCGGACGGCATCGCCCAGGTGCTCGACGATTACATGAGCAACTGGAAAGAGCGCCAGGAGGCCCAAAAGAACACCCCTTCAGTCCCGCCTGCTGAAACCCCCACCCTGCTGGACCTGCCCGCCGCCTCAGAGCCGCGCGCCGACCAGCTCTCGCTGTTCAACAAAATCGGCGACCTGTGCCCCGAGTGCGGGCAGGCAGCCGTGGTCAACGAGGAAGGCTGCCGCAAGTGCTACGCCTGCGGGTTTAGCGAGTGTTAGGAGCAAATTGATTTCGGGCTGTCGGGGATTGGAGCTACCCCGACAGCCCGAAACCATAGATACGGTGAAACAATTATTGATCTTCAGAATGGTACTTTTAACAAGGTGATTGTCGCAAAACAGGTACATCGAGAATGCCCATTGTTCCACCTCCGTTATACGTTTACGTTGATGAGTCAGGAGACTTTAACTTTAAGCCGAACGGTTCCAGGTATTACGTGATCACTGCTCTGGCGACCTTTTGTCCAAATGAAAGAGATTCAGAATTAACTCAATTGCGTCAAGATATTTTAGCGGGGAATCTTAAATTAAATCTCGATCCCAAGTATTTAAAGAAAAATCTTTCTAAGAAGTTCCATGCAACCGAGGATAAACAGGTTATACGAGATCTGGTATTTCGCGAAATCTGCCAAATGCGTTACTGCCGCGCATATTCCATTGTGATCCAGAAGAATATACTGAACCCAGATCTTTACGAACCAGCACGCTTCTATCCGAAATTTATGGGGGTAATTTTAAAACAGATTTTCGAAGCTTACACGTTCCCAAAAATCAACATTTATGTTTCCGGAATACCAGTAAACAAACACCAGGCTGCTTTCAAAATGGCTGTAACTCAGCAGATAGAGAACTGTGTGGTGAAAGCGCCTTATTCGATATCCTATCCGTCGGCAGATTCCATTTGCATGTTGCAGGTAGTGGATTACATCAACTGGGCAATCTACCGGAAGTGGGAAAGAAAAGATTCTCGCAGCTACTGCTTAATAGAGAAATTGATGGGAACACCTGAACTGGAGGCATCTCAATTGGGGGATGGGATTAATTATCCCTATTAAAAGCGACCTCCTCACCTAGATAGTTCAGCTTTCGCCGGGGTCTTAGTTTTCTGCCCCAAACTATCAGAGACAAGGAGGGTCTCTTTCGGCAAGGAGGAACCTTTTGCTTTTCGTACAAGTTGATAATAACATAATTTCTCATTAATACAATTAAAAAATCCTTACAATTCTATTGCAAGCAATGAAGTCTCTTGATAACTTACTGGCGAAAAGCTTAAAGGCATATAAGGAAAAGAGCAATCTTGTACAAATTGCCTCTTTCTACAAATTCTCATCCAAAAACCCGAGCATTGCGCCATTAAATAGACCGGGCCGCTGCAGCGGAGCGAAATGGCTGACGCCGGGTAGCAAAACGAACTTTGCATTGGGAATGGTTCGGGCAAGATATTCAGCATGCTCGCGTTTGATGAACTCGTCCTGTTCGCTGTGAACGATCGTCACCGGCACGCGAATCTGCGCCAGATCCTCCGCCGAGTAGTCCGGCTGTGTTTGCTGCATTAACCCGACCGCTTCAGAGAACGCATCAAAATCTTCCGGGGTCGCCGACAGGCGCGTATAATCCTTCCGGTGGCGGCTAACGCACCGCTCTAGCACCGGTGTGAACTCGATCGATTCCTTTGCTCCGCTCGGATCCATATTGCAGGCAAAGAAAAACACGCCTGCTGCTCGCTCAGGCGCCTGCGAAGCCAGCATCAATGCAATCACCGCGCCGTCGCTCCAACCCACCAGCCCCGCATTCTGGATCTGCAGCGCATCCATCACAGCAAGGACGTCACCGGTCATCCGTGTGTAGTTAAAGGGCCGCTCGTCGCGCGTGCTGTGCCCGTGGCCCCTGCTGTCAATTAAT